>ENA-UOOI01002610-UOOI01002610.1-fermentation-metagenome-genome-assembly--contig:-NODE-2610-length-15291-cov-6.440142_pt1 | contig 15291 bp, 12 predicted proteins | sample MGYA00245779_ERZ724027 | MGnify/ENA primary metagenome ERZ724027 (study PRJEB28704, sample SAMN03018318) | fermentation metagenome | biome: anthropogenic terrestrial biome; feature: soil; material... | reverse complement strand
TGGAATATACAATCTGGAAAATCTTACGCAGCAGTTCGTCGAGCTTTATCTTATTCATCGGCATAGTCAGATACTCTGCAATGAGGGTATCGACTTCTCTTTCAAAACTCTTCATGTTGCTTTGGTTAGTTATTGCACCCATATCAATGATGGCGTCGACTACCATATGGCTGTCACGCAGAACAATCCCCATAAAAAAATCCGCCGCAGCGTTTTTCCGGGTATTGCTGAGCTGGCCTGCCATGCCCAAATCAAGAAAGACGATAGAGCCGCCCAGCAGAACTCGAATGTTACCTGGATGCGGATCCGCATGAAAAAAGCCATCCCGAAGAATTTGATTACATAAGGATGCGGAAAGCCTTACAGCGATCCTTTTTCGGTCTATGCCCGCCTGATCCAATGCCTTGTTGTCGCTGATCTTGATACCCCCTATATACTCCATTGTAAGAATACGTTTCGTGGTATAGATCCACCTGACCTGCGGGACAAAAATGCCTTCGTCCTGACTGAAATTCTTTCTGAAGATATCGGCGTTTTCGCCTTCCTTTGTGAAATCCAATTCGTTATTGATCGTGCTTTCAAAATCCGCCACCATGCCGCTGAAATTATACGACTCTCCATACTTGGCATGACGATCGAGCCAGCGGGCTATACCTTTTAATATCTCTAGGTCCAGATGGATGATCTGTTCTATTTCCGGTCTCTGAACCTTTACGGCTACCTGCGTGCCGGAGTGTAGTTTCGCCCGATGGACCTGTGCGATGGATGCTGCGGCTACAGGGGACTCGCAGAATTCGGTATAAATATTTTCCAGTTTGTCGTTGAGCTCGTCCTCAATAATAGACTTTACTTCCAAAAAAGAAAATGGTTGCACCGAATCCTGCAATTTCCTGAGCTCTTCAATAATATCCGCCGGGAAAATATCCCGCCGTACGCTCAGAAGCTGGCCCAACTTGATAAAGGTGGGGCCCAGCTCTTCCAAAGCATGCCTAAGTCGCCCCCCTCTGGAGGCTCTGCCACTAGCTGAACCCATATCGGCATCGAACATCCCAGCCTTCTCCTCTATGGAATCGCGAGACGAAAACGGCCGGATTAATCCAAAACCGTATTTTGCAAAAACCACAACGATCTCCCGATATCTCCTGCTTTTGTGGCTCATCATCCCCATCCAATTCTGCAAGCGCGGCATAAGGTAAGGGTGACTATTCCCGCCCCTGAAGCGCGCTGCGAATTTCTTCCCTGACAATGCTCCTTAACTCATCCTTAGACACAATGTCTTCTTTTTGGGCCAGATTTGTTTGCTCCAGCGCCTTTGTGACCTCGCTCTGGATTAGCTTTCTTAGCTCCTTGCGCTGCTCCTCCCCACGCTGTACAAGCTCGCCCGCAAACTGCCGTGCGTCATTCTTTGATACTTCCCCTTTGCTGACCAGCTCCTCGACAAATTCCTCCACTTTTTCGCGTGAATACAGCAAAAGTCCCAATCCCAGGTTGATCGATTTTTCAAATGCTTTTAACACGATGTACGCTCCTTTCATTCCAGCTCTACTCGCGATTACTATGATTGCCAAATATCAATGGAAGAATGTATATGAAAAAGCCCAGTATTGCTGGGCTTTTCATCACTCATTATTGTAGCGGCACTGGCGTTCTTTTACGAACAGCTTTGTTATATCCAACCTTGATCTTTCCAATAAGCGGCATCCTTCGGTGTGCCAAGTCCCGACTTTTGCATAACAGCCATCATTTTGAACAGGAACTTTTGGCGTAGTCCTCGGCGAACCCTTCCGTGATTTTTCCTGGTCTTTATTGCGATTTCAGCGGCTTTTTGCTTTAATTTAAGCTTTGTTTCAGGTTTCACATCGTCCCATTTGGCAGCTGCTATAGCCTTATTAAGCCGGTACACTTTAGGAATGCCCCACCAAAACAATTGCCTTGCTATTTGCTTTGTGACTACCCGTGCACCCGCACCGGCTGTTGTCGATATTGCGACTGCTATTTTGTTTTTCATTTCACCTAACGGCCGATGACTCATCCAGCGATAAGCCATATGATCAAAAAAGGTTTTTAATTGTCCGGTCATACCCATACAGTAATTCGGGGTTTCAACAATGAGGACATCTGCTTGCTCAATGGCTTGAATGATCGGCTTTGTCATACTGCGGTGTGGACAGCTTTCCTCGTCTTTCATGATACATGTAAAACAGCCAATGCAATCAGGGATATCATTTGCGCAAAACTCATGATGTTCATCTTCCTGTGAAATAAGTGCGTCCAGCAACAAGCGGGTTGTGTTCCATGTGCTGCCGTGATGCTTCTGACCGTGCAAAACAGTGATTTTCATTCCACTATCCCCTAACGTACAGTTCTGAAAACTGACTGACATGCTTTCGGTGGTAGCCAGAGCGGCAGGAGAATTCATGCCAAATAATGCAATTGCGGTAGCAACTGATAGTTCAAAGAAGTTTGATGCCCCAATCAAGATTCACTTTTCTGAGCTTCAATTATATAGGACGCTACAAAATCTTCTGCGTTTTTTCCAGGCACCCAGTTTTTGATGATATCTTTACTGTTATCCTTGGGAACCATGTGGATATTTATGAAGCCGGAATTTTTAAGCATATTTTCGATGTTTCCCACATATTCAGCTCCGGCAATACAGCCAGCGAGACTTGTAAGATCGTCTTTTATACACTCTGGTATTTTTGCTGTGGCGACTACATCAGATATCGAAATTCGCCCGCCGGGTTTGAGCACCCGATAGGCTTCATTAAAAACCTGCTGCTTTTCTAACGCCAAATTAATAACGCAATTTGATATGATGACATCAACCGCGTCATTTGCCACCGGCAAGTGCTCAATTTCCCCCAAACGGAATTCAACATTTTGATAGCCGCTTTCCCAGGCATTTTTTCTGGCCAGCTTAATCATTTCAGGTGTCATATCCACGCCGATAACATAACCTGAATCACCTACTTGCCTTCGCGCAAGAAAGCAATCGAAGCCTCCGCCGCTTCCTAAATCAAGAACTATGTCTCCTTCTTGAAGTGACGCAATCGCGAGCGGATTGCCGCAGCCTAGCCCCATATTCGCCTGGTCAGGCATATTCTGTAGATCCTCTTCCGAGTACCCTAGGTTTTTAGCGGCCGTATTGACATCAAAGGCAGGGTCGACGCCGCAGCATCCCGGACTGCAGCAGCAACCACTTGAACCTTTCAGCGCGACTTGAGAATAGTTCTCTCGTATCTGGTCTCTTAGTTCTTCCTTATCTTCCATCAAAATTACCCCCAAAGCTGCGAAAATAACTCTTATTCCTTTCAATGCAATGACCACAACTCCGCAACATTTCTCCTAAATAATTAATGATGCAATAGCATTGAAAAAGTATCCTACTATTATTATTCCTGCGGCGCAAACCCCAATGAAGAGCGCCATCAATTTAGGTTTTATGGCTTTACTTAGCATGATTAGCGATGGCAGTGACAAGGTGGTAACCCCCATCATGAAGGCTAAAACGACGCCAAGTTGTGCTCCTTTGGCAAGTAGGGCTTCTGCAATTGGAATAGTACCGAAAATATCGGCATAAATGGGAATCCCAATTATCGTTGCCAAAGGAACAGCCAATGGATTACCGGTTCCTAAAACTTTTACAATCCATTCTTGCGGAATCCAGTTATGGATAACAGCCCCTATTCCGACACCCACCAATATATATGGAAATACTTTTTTGAATGTGTCAATTACCTGTTCTTTGGCGAAAACCAATCGGTCATGTCTTGTCAAGTCAGGAGCTTCAATGTCTACATTTCCTCCTCTGGAAATAAACCCCTCGACGTATTTTTCCATATGCATTTTTTCAATCATGGTACCGCCGGCAATGGCTATAACCAGACCAAGCACCACATAAAGAATGGCTACCTCTATTCCAAAAATGCTCATCAAAAGAACCAACGATCCTAAATCAACCATAGGAGAAGAAATAAGAAACGAAAAGGTTACCCCTAACGGTAGCCCCGCACTAGTAAAGCCCATAAACAGCGGAATGGACGAACAGGAACAAAACGGCGTCACTGTTCCCAACAAAGCAGCGACGGTATTCGCGCCAATTCCATGAAAGCGTCCCAGTATTTTTTTGGTCCTTTCCGGTGGAAAGTAGCTCTGAATATAAGAAATAATGTAAATCAAGACGCAAAGCAAAAGCGTAATCTTGATCGTATCATAGATAAAAAACTGTGCGCTGGCCACCCATCGATTACCGATATCCAGCCCCAAAGCCGATAACCCGCTGCCTATCACATCATTGAGCCAACTCATGCCGAGTATTTGGTTCTGAAAAAAATCCCAAACAGATCTTAATACTTGCATTGTGGTAAACCCTCTCTTTCACAATTGGATAATCATATCTAAATATCTTGATATATAGTATCTGTAAAAAGCCATTTATATAAGAAAATGGCTTTTTACAGATAGCAAATACTTTCTTCAGTCATTCCACTTGGCGTGATGAGCGCCCTCAAAAGCGCCATAGCTTCTCCGCTACCCTTTTCGCTTATTTTATAGTACGTCCATTTGCCCTCTGGCCTGCTGTCCACGATCCCAGACTCACAGAGAATTTTCATGTGATAGGACAGCGAAGACTGCGGCATATCAAGCTGTTCTTTCAGCACACAGGCACATTTTTCACCGCCCCGAAGTAACTCAAGGATACGTAGCCGCTTTTCATCGCAGAAGGCTTTGAATACCTTTACTTGGTCATCATATGTGGTTACTATGTCCTCACCTCAAATCCAAAATACCTGATATGCTATAGCATATGTTTTAAATCCAAAGTTGTCAATGTGAACGACATAAAAAACACCACTCTGTTAACGATACAAACAGTTGATCAATAACAGAGTGGCCATATGGTGGAGGCGAGGGGAGTCGAACCCCTGTCCGAAAAGATGTTGTGAACCGTTTCTCCGAGCGCAGCCGGTGTTTTAAATTTCGCCTCTGAAGCCTCCCACGGCAAAGTCTCCGTCAGCTATCTCGATAATCTTAGCTACTGTCTCCGAGAATTGACAGCAGAGCGTCCTGGTTTAAGTGACGCCCGCACCGGTCTCCCAGGTTAAGGCCGGATTGGACGGCTGCTATTTAAGCAGCGTAAGCGTAGTTATTATTGGCGTCTAATTGACGCTGCCGCCTATTTAACGAGGCCTGCGACAACCTCGGCTCGCTTCGGCGCACCTCATTCTCCCCGTCGAAACCAGTACGCCCCCATATTTAATTATCAATTAAGTGCCGCGCCTTACGTACCGCGCCTAACGTACCGCGCCGCTATTCTTTCCCTCGAAATGCACGTTCCACTTCACGCTTGGCATCCCGGGCCGCCAGATCCTCGCGCTTGTCATACAGTCTCTTTCCCTTTGCCAGTGCCAACTCGACTTTGACCTTTCCCCGTTTGAGGTAGAAGCGCAGCGGGACCAAGGTCAGTCCTTTCTCCCGGGTCTTCCCGTATAAGCGCCGGATTTCCTCCTTATGCAGAAGTAATTTGCGCGGCCGCAACGGGTCTAGATTAAAGCGGTTGCCAAAATCATAAGGAGATATATGCATATTATACAACAGCATCTCGTTATGCTCAACCCTGGCAAAAGCATCATTTAAACTGCCTTTTCCCTGACGCAATGACTTAACTTCCGTCCCTGCCAGCGCAATCCCAGCCTCGTAAGTTTCAATGATAAAATATTCATGGCGGGCTTGGCGATTGACGACAATATTCTTTTCGCCATTGTTGCGCTCGCTATCAGCAGGCATCGGGTTCACCTCTTGCGTCATGGTTCCGGAATTCTGGGGCAATATATAATTTTATCTCCTAATGCGGTTTTTGTCAAGTCAGTGTCGCACTTTGTGTCGTTCAGCAATCGCACTTTGATCGGGGCGATCGTGGCATTTGTAATACTGTGCCACCAAACCCTGTCAAATGGCCTTAACCTGTAGCAGTAATTAATGATTTCTGATACTATTATAATAACAGTATGATAGCACCTTGAGAGTGTCTTGGCCGCACCACCCTAGCAGCACTTGTATCGGCAATTAATATGATCCGGGAGGAATGCCATATGAAAGATGCCATACTCGCGGCACCCCCCCGCTTTTTCAAAAACCTGTTGCTTGATGAGTTCCAATCCGAGGCCATTTGGCACCTGCAACGCAATACCTCCACACTGGTCAGTGCACCGACCGGAACCGGCAAAACAGTCATTGCCGACTTTTTGGTGGATGCGTGTATCAAGTCAGGAAAACGCATCGCCTACACCGCGCCTGTCAAAGCACTGGTCAATCAAAAGTTCCGCAATTACGCGCAAATGGTCGGCCGCAATCAAGTGGGCATTCTGACTGGCGACTTATCCGAAAATCCAGATGCCCCCGTTTTGCTGATGACCACGGAAGTATTCCGCAATATGCTGGTGTCTGGCGCGCCCACTCTCAAGAAGATTGCCTGGGTCGTCTTTGACGAGATCCATTATCTTGATCATGCACAGCGCGGTACAGTTTGGGAAGAAGCCATCATGCTGATGCCCCCTGCCATGAAACTCCTGGGCTTATCGGCGACTGTGCCGAATGCCTCCGAAATTGCAGACTGGATCGAAAGCGTGCACAAAGCTCCCGTGGCCGTTGTCAGTCATACCGAACGCGCCGTACCGTTGGAACATCTTTATTATAACCGCATGTGCGGGACGATCAAGCCCGAGAAACTTATGTATGCCCGGACTTCCTCGGTGCTCGCCCATAAAGGGTTGGATATCAAGGCTGGTTTCCTGTCTCAGCGAGATTTGGATGGCCTGCGTAGTGACCGTGATCTGGGCTTCCAGGATGATTCCAATCACTTGGATATGGTGCGCTACGTCGCCGCCAATCGCTTATTCCCCTGCCTCTATTTTGTGATGAGCCGCAGGGGATGCGAAGAAAAGGCCCACCAACTGGCCGCCAAGGCTGATTACCTCCGGCCCCGCGAAAAAGAAGCGGTCAGAGTGGCCATCAAACAAGAGCTGACTGCCATGGCTTTGCGCCCCGACAGCATTCCCCGCTTCGCGCAGGTGAGCGAAATGTGGCGGCGCGGCATTGCTTTTCACCACGCGGGTATGCTGCCGGCCACCAAACAGATTGTCGAAACCTTACTGGAACGCAAGCTCCTGCGCGTGCTTTACGCCACCGAGACCTTTGCGGTCGGCGTCAATATGCCTGTGCGCACGGTCTGTTTCGACTCACTGAAAAAGTATGACGGCCGCGAAGTGCGTTATCTCACGCAAGGCGAATACTTTCAGATGGCGGGGCGTGCCGGTCGGCGCGGTTTTGACCGCCAGGGCACCGTCCTGATCGCCGCTGATTTTGGTGCTTTCAGTCAGCAGGAGCAGCCTCCCATATGGGATGAGCAAAAACTTGAGCCGATTAACAGCAAAATACAGTTGTCCTTCAATTTTGTGGCCAACCTGGCCGCTCGCTGGCCGAATGATAGAATCACGGCACTGTTATCCCATTCGCTGGCTGGCTTTCAGAACTCGGAAAACACCTCTGTATTTCGGGATTTTGATCAAAAAAGGGAAATTCTGCGTCGTCTGGATTACCTGAACGATGACGGATTACTGCCGCGCGGTGAGGTTTGCCGGCACTTGCATGTTCAGGAAATCCTCATTACCGAATTGATTTTCGATGGCGTTTTGGCGGACATGGATACCGAGACGCTGGCGGGTTTTGCCGCAGCGCTGGTTTATGAACCACGACCGGCGGAGACGGCCTTTCCATTTGTGCCTCCGCGCTGGCTGGCCGCGGCCGACATAGCCTTGGCTAGGGTTAACCAGCGTCTGGATGGTTTCGCCGAGATCAAGCCGGAGATTTATCCGGCAATCACGCCACTCATCCGCGCTTGGGTGCAGGGACGTTCCCTCAACCGAATCCTGCGGGACTTTCCCATGTCGCCAGGCGATTTTGTCACCGCCTGCCGCCGTGCGATCGACCTGCTGCGGCAGATCAGCGACGCCATTCAAGCCCTTGACCGCGCAAGCGTCCCGGCCCACACCGAGAACGCCAATGATACTGACATGCCGCAGAAGATCAAGGAGGCCATCACAGCTCTAGATCGCCATGTGGTTTCGGTAAAACTTTAATACTATGAAAAGGATTCAGCAAAAGAGTTAAGAATAGTAATTGGAATCGTCATAAGAAGAATGTCATCAGAACATCGAGAGGTTACCGTTAAATAGCTAAATAGTTATGCAGGAGGTTTTTCCATTGAGCGATCTTCCCTTCCGGGTGCGATTTGCGCCCAGCCCAACCGGTTTTCTGCACATTGGCGGCGCTAGAACTGCCATCTATGACTGGCTACTCGCCAGGTCGACTGGCGGCCAGTTTATTCTGCGTATCGAGGATACTGACCGTACCCGCTTTGTCGCAGAGTCACTCCAGGACATTATGGACAGCCTGAAATGGCTCGGTCTGGACTGGGATGAAGGACCCGGTGCTCGCGGTACGGACGAAAAAGCCGGCTATGGCAGCGACCCCACGGCGCATGGACCATACGGTCCCTATTTCCAATCGGAGCGTCTGGATTTGTATCACAAATATGCCCGGCAGCTGATCGCGGATGGCCACGCCTATTACTGCTTCTGCAGTTCGGAAAGGCTGAATGCCGTACGGACCGCCCAGGAAGCTGCCAAACAACCGCCTGGATATGACCGTCACTGCCGCACCCTCTCACCGGAAGAGGTCCAAAGCCGGTTTGATGCTGGCGAAAAAGCGGTGGTGCGCTTCAAGATGCCTCTTAAGGGGACAACCGAAGTCTATGACGAACTGCGCGGCAAGCTCTCCTTTGAGAACCGCACGCTCGATGATCATATTCTCCTCAAATCCGACGGCTTCCCGACTTATCACTTGGCGGTCGTTGTTGATGATCATCTAATGAAGATTACGCACGCTGTTCGGGGCGAAGAATGGATCGCCAGCTTCCCGCGTCACGTCCTGCTTTATCAGGCGCTTGGATGGGAGCTGCCGAAATTCGTGCATCTGCCCATTTTCTTAGCACCTTCTGGCGGCGGTAAGCTGAGCAAGAGACATGGTGCCACCGGTCTCAAAGAGTATCGCGACAAAGGATATTTGCCAGAAGCGCTGTTCAACTTCCTGCTGCTACTTGGCTGGCATCCCTCGGACGAGCAGGAACTGTTCACGGCGGAAGAAGCGCTGAAAGTCTTTACAGTCGATCGCATCAACAAATCGCCGGTGGCTTTTTCCACTGACAAGCTGGATTGGTTCAATGGCGTTTATATCAGGAAAATGGACCCGCGTGAGCTCTCCAAGCGGTGCCTGCCATTCCTGCAGGAAAGCGGACTGCTGCCGGATCCTTGCCCTCCCGAGCGTTTTGAGTACTTAGTGAAGATCATCCCGCTCGTGCAGGAAAGGTTGAAATGGCTGACCGAAATCAGCGAGCTGGTCGACTTCTTCCTCAATGAGGATATCGCGGTGCCGAAAAAAGAACTTCTGGTGCAGAAAAAATCTACTCCGGAAGAGACCCACGTAATATTGCAGCGCAGTCGCGCTGCATTGGCGGAACTGAGTGAGTTCAGCCATGACGCAATGGAGCAGGCTTTACGCAGCCTGGCGGAGACAATGGGTATCAAGGCCGGCCAGGTATTTATGCCCCTCAGGGTCGCGATTACAGGGCGCACAGCGACGCCGGGCATCTTTGAAACAATGGACGCTCTCGGCAAAGAACGCGTCCTCAAGCGCCTTGACCAGGCCATCACAGTCCTCAATTAAACCAGCGAAAAACGAAAATAGCAAGATTTCTATTGAGAAAAGCGGGATTTCCACCCCGCTTTTTTTGTTGCTCTATTTGGGGACTGGTTCCATTTTGGGACGGACTTATTTGTAACAACCTCCGCGCTCTATCAATAATCCTCGTTCGAACATCCCAAAATCACTGCATCGCCTAATCGGACTGACTGTTGGCACATTGGGCAGACCGCGATATCTTCCGGATCAAGACTATCCAATTGGAACATATCGCCACATGACTGGCACTTGGCCTGATACTCGGCGTTGTCCGCCTGTTCCAGCATGCTTTCCGGAAGCCCCAGGTTGGGTAAATGTATGACCATCACGGGCACTCCTTTTTGACATTGTCGGTGTTCCATGGGCATCCTCTCGGTGCCTTTGCCTTTTAACATCCCCAATGTTGATGCTTTAAATGTACCTGACATGCGCCGCGTCGCGCCCGTCGCGTTGCGCCCATCGACCGCGCCGCTCCCGAAATCGAACTGCTCCATCCGGCTTCGCTACTAACAAATCCTCGGAATCGGCTCTCCCGCCAGCATTGGCAGTGGACGATACCCACCGGCGGTCGTTTTCAGCACGACCTGCCCGACCTGTCGCCCTGCGCCTTGCCACCCTGCGCCTCCGTCCCACCGTTGTGCCCTGCCGCTGACCTCACCAATGATCGCGGCCTTGCGTCCAGCCGGCAGCCGGCGTAAGGTTTCCAACGCTTTCGATGCCAATGGCGCAGGCAGGAATATGACCACCCGCCCCTCACAGGCCAGATAAAGCGGATCCAGCCCAAGTAGCTGGCAAATACTATCAACTTCACTGCTAACAGGGATGCTTTGCTCATTGATCAACATCGATACCGCCGATTGTCTGGCGATTTCATTCAAAACCGTCGCTAATCCGCCCCGGGTAGGATCGCGCATCACATGGATTTCAGGACAGGCGTTCAGTAAAGCATTAGTGAGTGCTCGTAACGGATTGACATCGCTTTCGATTCTGCCGCGAAAGGACATTTCCCCGCGGGCGAGCAATACCGCCGCGCCATGCTGCCCAACGGTTCCCGAAACGATAATGGCATCCCCCGGTCTCGCCATACTGGCACTGATTTTGCGTCCGGGAGGGATTTTCCCGATGCCCGCCGTGTTGATATACAGCCCGTCGGCACCGCCTTTCTCAACTACCTTGGTGTCGCCCGCCACTACTTGCACTCCCGATTCCAGCGCCGCTTCTTTCATTGAATCCACAACATCGTGCAGACGCCTTGTTTCAAAGCCTTCTTCGATGATAAACCCGGCGGACAGAAAGGCTGGCACAGCCCCCGCCACACATAAATCATTGACTGTTCCGCAAACCGCCAGGCGCCCGATGTCACCGCCCGGAAAGAATAGCGGCTTGACGACGAAAGAATCCGTTGTAAAACACCAGTCGCAGTAAGAATCGCGCAATCTGGCAGCATCATCCATTTCCGCCAGGATCGGATTGCCCAGTTTCGACATGAACACACGATCAATAAGTTGATGGGTCAATTCTCCTCCGCTACCATGGGATAACGAAATCAGGGACAACACGACTCCCTCCCTTTCCATACCTGTAATAGGCGGCACAAGAACCTTCACTGGAAACCATGCATGGTCCAACAGGATGCTCCGGCCGACACGCCAACCCGAACAGTGGACAGTCTGTCGGTTTGAGCCTGCCTGCCAACACACTGCCGCAACTGCAACCGGCTGGATCCGGCACATCCCTGAAGGGAATTTTAAAGCGCACCGCTGCGTTGCGGTTGAGATACTGTTCCTTCAACTTCAAACCCGACTTTTCGATTTCCCCCAACCCGCGCCAAAAGGCAGCGCCCGGCTCAAAGTATTTTGCCACCAAACCTTGCGCCTTCATGTTTCCGAGCGGACTGACTGCCTTCGGATAGGCATTGATCACCTGATAATGATCATTGGCAACCAACGTGACCAACAGCAGCAATGCGCCAATGATCTCCTCCGGCGCAAATCCGCCGATTACAACCGGCATGGCATATTCCTGCGGCAAGAAAGCATAAGGCTCCATGCCGATAATAGTACTCACATGACCAGGTGCCAGGAAGCCATCGACCTCCAGATTTCCTGATTGGGCCATTTTCCTCAAAACGGGCGGGATTAGCCTGTGCCCTGGAAGAATGCTAAAATTGTCAATGTGGGCTGCTTCTGCTTTCTCAAGCGCCAAGGCCACCGCCGGTGCAGTTGTCTCAAACCCCACTGCCAGAAACACTATTTCGCTGCGCGGGTTTTCCTCAGCGATTTTGAGGGCATCCAGCGGCGAGTAGACGACTCTGACCCGCTCGCCGCGCCCGGCAGCAGAAGGGTCTGCCAAGGTCCGATGCCCACCCCCGGGGACGTGCATCAAATCCCCAAAAGTAGTCATGATCACTCCCGGAATACCCGCCAGTCTCAGCGCTTGATCAATGTAACCGACCGGCATGACACAGACCGGGCATCCCGGTCCGGAGATGAGTTCCAGCCTGTCCGGAAAAACGGTATCCAGACCGTGCCGGACTACGGAAGTTGTATGCGTTCCGCAGACTTCCAAGAACCGAAAACGCAAATTCGCATGCTGCCCCACCAGGTCGGTAAGCCTGTCAATCAGTTTATGAAGATGCGGCATGATTGATCAACGCCTCCCAAAGTGCCGATGCTTCCGCGCCGCCCGCCCCTGCCGGTTCTGCCGCCAGCTTGGCGATGGCACACCCGGCATGGACTAAAAGATAATCGCCCACCGCAACTGCATCAATAAAATTGGTGCTGACATCGCGGATTACGCCCAAAAAATCCATAACGACCATTTGTGGAGCAGGTGGCGCACAGGTTTGAATTTCAATGACCCGCCCCGGTATCGCCAGACACATCGTCTTCTCCCCCTTCCGGTCGGCCTAAAGTGCTTAACTGCGACGCCGCAGCGACGGGTCGGAATAGCTCACCATACTTCTGCGACGGCTGCATGGCGGCTACCAGCGCCTGGCCAAGCGCAATGCCACCGTCATTTCCGGGTATTTTTTTATTCAGCAGGATAGTGAATCCCATCCGGGCCAGCACTCGCATGGCGACTTCTCTAAGCACCGCGTTGTCAAACACGCCTCCTGCCAGAGCGACCTCATTGAGACCGGTCTCTGTCCGAATCAGCCCGCAGACTTTCCCGATCATCTCAGCCAAACCCAGGTGAAAACGGCCCGCGATCAGCGACGGACTCACACCCATCCGCAGATCTGTCAAAATAGCTCTGATCACCGGTTGCGGATCAATGATCCATGGTCCATTTGCGTCATTGGCGCTACTTGCGTCATTGGCGCCATGCTCGCGCTTGATGTCGAACGCGTAAGACCTAAAATCCAAACGCGCCAAGGTCTCCAGCTTGACGGCTGCCTCACCCTCGTACCCCACGTGATCACAAAAGCCAAGTAGCGCAGAAACCGCGTCAAACAGACGTCCGATACTGGAGGTCTTTGGTGCACCTAAGCCGAGGCAAGTCGCCGCCCAAATGAGCGACCATTGTTCCTTATTCAGCCGCCGCTTGATCTTGGCAGGCCATAAATGGTGCAGATCAGCACAACAGGTTTCCAGATATGCACCAGCCATCCGCCAAGGATTAAGTGACGCCAAATCGCCACCCGGTTGCGGAATGTAGGCCAAATGAGCGGCACGCTTATATTCTCGGGCATCCGCAATTAAAAACTCGCCGCCCCATATTTGACTATCCGCGCCATACCCCGCGCCGTCGAACGCCACCCCGATCACCTGCGTGCGTTTTTTATGCTCCGCCAGCACGGCGGCGATATGAGCATGATGGTGCTGCACCGCGATGCAAGGCAGGTCCAGTTGCCTTGCAAAAGCAGAAGAAAGATAATCGGGATGCAGATCGCAGACCGCCAGGCGTGGCTTGATTCCGGTCAGCGAAGCCAGCTGGCCGATTTCATACTGATACTGCTGCAATCCGGCGCTACTCTTTAAATCACCCAAATGGGCTGATAGAATTGCCTTGTTACCAGCCGCCAGGCAAATGACGCTTTTTTGCTCGGCGCCGCACGCCAGTAGCGGACGACTATAGACCGGGAGTTCGATTTCCCCGGGTACCATGCCCCGGCTGCGGCGAATGACCTTAGCTGTGGCTGATCCTTCTATTTGCACCACCGAATCATCGCAACGGCGCTCGATTGGCCGGTTATGGATCAGAAAAGCATCCGCAATGCCCGTCAGCTTGTTGAGGGCTTCTTTGATACTTGTGACCATTGGCTCACCGGTGCGATTCCCGCTGGTCATGACGAGCGGAGGCATGTCTTTAGTTAGCAAGAAGTGCAACGGAGTATACGCCAGCATGATACCGGTATAGCGGCTACCGACATTGACTTCTGGAGCTAGCTCGGATTCGTATCTGCTGCGCAAAAGGACGATGGGGGCTTCCGGGCCGCCGATTATCTTTGCCGCTGTGGCGCTGACGGACGCGATTTTGTTCGCCTGTGCCAGATCATGGACCATCACCGCCAGCGGGCGACTTTCTGCGCGCCCTTTGCAGCGGCGCAGACGCCTGACAGGTGCTGAATTGGTGGCCAGGCAAGCTAAGTGAAAACCGCCGATCCCTTGAACGGCGATGATTTTGCCACTCTTGAGCAGTTGGCGCGCGCGGCGGATTGCGGCGTTATCAGATGAGCCACCCCGATCACCGTCTGTACTCCCACCCCAGCCCCAGCCGCCGCTAATGATCACGCCATTGGCGTCGAGCAGTTTGACTTGTGGTCCACAATCCGGACAGGCAATTGGCTGCGCATGATGCCGCCTGCTCTCCGGATCGCGATACTCGTCGGCGCACTGCGGACATGGCGGGAATTTATCCATAGTGGTACGCGAACGATCATAAGGAACTGCCTTCACAATCGTGTACCTTGGGCCGCAACTAGTACAAGTTATAAAAGGATGCCTGAAACGCCGGTTCTTCGAGGTTGTCATTTCGCGGCGGCAGTCGCGACAAATTGCGATATCGGGCGCAACCGCAACAGCCAATGTGGCCTCCTTAATGCGGTGCTCGAGGGCTGCGATTTCCGACATAGCAGCGGCGGCACCAACCACCTTCTCCGCACTGTCGACCGCGGAGTCAACAATTTCGAATTTATCATAGCCTTTGGGTGCCGTTTGTTCCGCGACCAACTCGCCAATGGTAGCAGAAGGCGGCGGAGCGCTGCGGATACGTTCCACAGCCGACCATACTTGCGTAGGTGCGCCTTCAAGTTCCGCTTGCACCCCAGATCGATCATTGGCTACCCAGCCATTGAGTTGAAACTCTTTGGCGGTACGGTACACGAACGGACGAAAACCGACTCCCTGGACAACTCCGGTAATCGCTAACCGAACCCGGATTGTTTCCACAGACGCCCACCTCCATTGCCAAATCCCTAAATAGGCATCGCAAGGTTTTTCTGCCTTGCTAGAGAGGATACCCCATTTTAGACATAATTATCCTTTC
>ENA-UOOI01002609-UOOI01002609.1-fermentation-metagenome-genome-assembly--contig:-NODE-2609-length-15294-cov-39.288077_pt1 | contig 15294 bp, 14 predicted proteins | sample MGYA00245779_ERZ724027 | MGnify/ENA primary metagenome ERZ724027 (study PRJEB28704, sample SAMN03018318) | fermentation metagenome | biome: anthropogenic terrestrial biome; feature: soil... | reverse complement strand
TGCGCCTATGGTACCTGGAGGGTGACCTCCCGGAAGAGCAGGCCGCTGCCGGATCCAAAAGAAGCACTCAACGTAGAATTTGCTGATACGTTGGGTGCTTTGCTTTTTGTTGTTTATTGTATATTTGCTTTTGATTTAATGATATTTATGAACTCCATTGTTTCTTCATCAGATTTAAAAATAAATCGGCCTTATCTCTCCGCATATGTTGTTCCATGTCTTAGAGGCGTCTGATGCAGAACAGGAGCTTATCTTGCTATCTTTACAGCAGTAAAAAATATGCCATACTGTAAAATGGATGGTCAGTGCTTTTCATATATTAGAAACAGGATTATGTTTAAACTTGCAGAGTTATGCAGAGAAAATATAAAGAGAGAAAAAGTAGAGTATCCGGAGTCAGTGCTACCGGCCATGATGACTTAGACAAAATATGTTGCGCTTCTTGCGCACCTGGCAGTGCAAAGTGGAGCCCAGCTGCGGAAGCTATGGCTTCATGAAAAATGCAAAGGCTTCCTTTATAGCTCCGTTTACCGTTTCGGGATTCCTTATGTTTCGGATATGATATAATTTACCGCCGTAGTCGTTGGCCTGGTTGTCACATATATAGGCATAATCATAATTTCCTTCTTTTGCCCATTTCATGAAGATATAGCAGTGGGTGGGCTTTCCGTATTTATTGCCTGCCGTATCTGTGGTAAATGCGATGTCTCCCGGCTTTAAGTTCTGATAGGATTCGTCCTTCCGCCACCATTTGCTTTTCAGCTCGGATATCAGCTGGGTTGTGTTGCAGGTTCCCTCCGGAATCGGGATATTGTTTTCCCTCAGTGCCTCTGAAACAAAATATACGCAGGTATTCAGTGTTTTGCCGTCATTCTGTGCTATAGCGGATTGAAACACCTCCAGCCGATTTGCCTTTTCCGACATATATTGATAAAGCTGTTCCTTCAGCAGGGCATCCCGCCGCGGTTTGACGACCCATTTGCCTATGATAAAACAAACTACAAGGGAAAGAAGGATCCATCGGATGGCTTGTCTTTTTGATTTTTTGTGTGCCTTCATGAATGATCCTCCTGTGTCGAACGATAGCGCATTCCAATAGGCTATACCGGTCAATACCCGTCCGTATTGTCAACTTCTGCTTCGGCAAGAAAAACTGCTGCTCCACCGGTTCATTTTCCCTGCGGTTCATTGTCTTGTCAGCTGCTGAAAGCCCAGAGATTTTTGATCTGTGGCTTCAGTGTACGGTAACCCCACAGCTTTTTGCTGTTTCTACGGCTGTTTGGATCCCGAACGAGAAACTTTCCGTTCCGATATCCGTACAGAACAATAAAATGTCCCTTGGTGGTAAAATCACCCGGCCGCATGCTGCAGATAATGGGATGCCCCTGGGAAAGCTCCTGGACCATCCGGTCTTCATCCAGGGACAGTTCGGTGGAATGCAGCCCGAGTTTTTTGGCTCCGTCGGTCATCAGGGACCAGAGAGTGCTGCCACTTTGCTCATCAAGATATCCGTTTGTTTCGCTGAATGCGCAGACTGCTTTCGGATTCCATGAAGTATTTCCGGTCAGGCCCACCGTTACCATGGAAAGGCATGTTGGCCCGCATCCGTTCAGAGCGATGGTGCCTGGCCCGTAGGGAGCATATCCCCAGTCTTCGTCCCACTGGATCAGCAGCGGAATATTTCCCGGTTTGTATTGATCGGAAAGGTTGATATTGTCCTTCCAGGTGCCCTTCTTTTGCGGATAGTTCAATGTATAGGAAAGAAGTTCCGGATTGTTGGACAATGCTTCCAGCAGCTTCGGAGGGTACTGGGCAGAGTTTTGCAGAACTGACATAACCTGAGGATCCCTGGACGCCATGGTCTCCAGGGAGTTGATGACTTCATCGGAAACCTCTCCGTTCAATTGACTTGCATCAAAAGTAGGTCCGGGAGTAAGTGCAGGATCCTCCTTGCCTCCCTCATTCCCGTTTTGATTCGGCAGGCTTTCCTTTTCCATTGTTATTGGATTCGGTATTTCTTCATGATTTATTATATATGGAATTTTTTCCATAAATTGCTTCCCAAAATAGAAAATCAGAACAATCAGGATCATCTGCATCAGGCGCTTGAAAAAGCGGCGCCGGACCGTTCTTTTTTTTCTTCTCACGCAAACCTTCCTTTCCTTTAAAATGGTTCAGACCCCAGGGCAAGCTGGCCCACAGGCCTGTCTGCCAATGACTATTATAGTATACCAGGAACCAGCTGTCTATGCGGAAAATTTTCCTGATCAATTTCTTAATATTTTTTGAATTTATGAAAAATTAATTCCGCGGGTTCCCTGGGACAGCCTTTTTTATTGGTAAACCGCCTGTCTTGTGATATACTTTTATAAAGATACAGATAATAATTCACAGAGTTCCGGGTTTCGGGAGGAAATTCCAATTGGAAGGGAAACGGAGGATAGGAATGGGCTGCGTTGTTTGTTCAATCGTTATCCCCATGTATGAGGAAGAAGAGGTCATAGCCGAGACCTATCGGCGCCTCAGTAAGGTGATGGAGGAAACAGGCGGGAGCTATGAGCTGCTGTTTGTAAATGACGGCAGCCGGGACAGATCTGCTTCGATTATTGCTGATTTGGCCCCTGCTGACGATCATATCCGCCTGATCGATTTTTCCCGGAATTTCGGCCATCAGATTGCCGTGTCCGCCGGTCTGGACTATGCCCGGGGTCAATCGGTGGTCATTATTGACGCGGATCTTCAGGATCCGCCGGAGGTCATTCCCCGGATGTTGGAAAAATGGCGGGAAGGCTATGATGTGGTTTATGGCAAACGGCGGAAGAGGGAAGGGGAAACCCTTTTCAAGAAATTCACTGCCTTTGTTTATTATCGTATTCTCGGTACCCTGACAGGCGGCACCATCCCAAAGGATACCGGCGATTTCCGACTGATTGACCGCAGGGTTTGTGATGTCATGAAAACGCTGAATGAGAAAAACCGTTTTCTGCGTGGCATGATCAATTGGGTGGGGTTCAGACAGACGGCGGTGGAATATGTCCGGGAGGAACGCTGGGCAGGGGAGACCAAATATCCGTTGAAAAAAATGCTGAAGTTTGCTGCGGACGGTATTTTTTCCTTTACCTATAAACCGTTGAAGCTGGCCACCTATATTGGATTTATCCTGTCCATATCCGGTTTTGTGTATCTGCTGTATGTCCTGTATCAGCGCCTGTTTACGGACAATACCCTGACGGGATGGGCATCCATCATAGCGGTGAACCTGGTCTTTCATGGCATTACTCTGCTGATCCTCGGCATCATCGGGGAATATGTGGGCCGGATTTATGAAGAGGTAAAAGGGCGTCCCCTTTATATTATTCAGGATAAAATAGGATTCCCGGAGGAAAAGACAGATCAGCCGGAAGACAATGGGGACGGAAGGGGACGGGGCAATCCGCAGGCAAAGGACCGGGAAGCAGGAGCCGGGATGGGAAGAAGTGAGCACCATGAGAGAAAGGGCCCCGGAGCATGTCAGGCAGCAGACAGACCCGGAACAAGTCAGACAGAAGACAGTTCCGAAACCAGAGCACGGGGTAAAAACAGTCATGAAGAACAGAGCTGAAGGGCAGCTGATCCGGTTTGCCCTGGTCGGTATTCTGAATACGGCAATTGATTTTGGGCTTTTTTCACTGCTGGCCCTGGGGTTTCACGGGAATCCCGTTGTCAGCCATGTTGTTTCCTATTCCTGCGGCGTCCTCAACAGTTATTTTTTCAATCGCCGCTGGACATTTCAGCGGAAGGCAACAGCCCACGCAGCCGAATTTGCGCAGTTTGTCCTTGTAAATCTGATCTCCCTGGGGGCATCCTCCCTAGTTCTGTATCTTCTGGAGGAGCAGGCCGGGCTGCATATTTTTATCAGCAAGGCGGGGGCCACCCTCTGTTCCATGATGATCAATTTTATTGGAAGCAAGATGTTGGTGTTTCGCTGACCGGAGAATAATGCAAAGAAGGGTTTCAATGTGAGAATCATTGCCATTGTTTCTTGTTTATTGTTTTTGCTTGCCGCTTTTCTTTTCCTTCTCATTGAAAGGAAGAAGCTGTCTGTGAAGAAAAGGCCTCATGTGATTCGTTATGCGCTTTTCTTTGGCTTATTGATCCGGTTGGTACTGGCGCCTGTCATAGAGGGGTTCCCCAATGATATGGCACTGTTCCGTTTCTGGTCCCGAAAGGCGGCAGAGAATTTTACCGGCTTGTATCAGGGAGATTTTTTCCTGGATTATCCGCCGCTCTACATGTATGTTCTCTTTCTGATCGGGAAGCTCGCGGGTTTGCTGGGGCTGGCAGGAGGGGAATGGCTGGATATTCTGCTGCTGAAGCTGCCCTCCATTGCAGCTGATCTGATAACGGGATATCTGCTTTATCGTGCGGCAGAGGACCGTCTGCCCGGGAACTGGCCCGTTCTTGTTTCTGCAATCTACCTGTTCAATCCTGCCGTTCTTCTGGATTCCACGGTCTGGGGACAGGTGGATTCCTTTCTGGTGATGTTTCTGGCATTGGGCTTTTTGATGCTTTCCTCCAAACGACCGGCACTTGCCGGTATCCCTCTGGCTGCAGCGGTATTGACGAAGCCTCAGGGACTGATTTTTTTGCCGGTTGTTTTTTTTGAACTGCTGAAGCGCAGGGACTGGAAGCAGCTATTGAAGACACTGGCATGCGGAATTGCTTCCATTTTTGTTGTTATTCTGCCCTTTGCGCTCCGGCAGGGACCTGCCTGGATCTTCCGCCTTTATTTCAATACGGCGGAAGGATACCCGTACGCTTCCCTGAACGCCTTTAATTTTTTCAGCTTGATCGGAGCGAATCTAAAGTCCGATTCCGAGGCGTTTCTTATGCTTTCCTATCAGCAGTGGGGAATCCTGCTTATGATTGGCCTTACGGTATTCACAGCGATTTTGTATTGGAAGGGAAAGGGCCCGCAACTGCCTTATGTCGGTGCTGTGGCTTTCTCCATGGGTTTTTTTATGCTTTCAGTACGGATGCACGAACGGTATCTGTTCCCTGTGCTGTTTTTCCTGCTGATGATCCTGATACAGACCCGCGACAAATGGAGCCTGATCTTTTACGGTGTGGCCTCCTTTACGGTTTTTGCCAATACCTTTGCCGTGCTGGACCGGATGCTGAAGGCAGGTTCTCCGCATATCCCCCCGGGTCATCCGGTGCTGCTCCTTGTTTCTGCCCTGAACATAATTCTTTTTACTGCTGTCCTGATCTGGTCCTGGCGCAATGTGGTTCAGGGAAAGTCACAACCTCTTTATATCAGGGCGCCAAAGAAACCCCTGGAGGACGGACCCTTGTGGTTTTCCCCGGAAAAGTCCGGGGAACGCAGAACCCGCCGCCCGGAGCCGAAGGAATATGCGCCTCTTCATGTGGAAAAGAAGGATTTTGCCGTTATGGCTGTCCTGACGGCTCTTTATCTGTGCATTGCCCTGATTCATTTGGGGGATTTTGCTGTGCCCGAAACGGAATGGGTGGGAAAGAATTCCGGGGACAGCTTTGTCCTAGATCTGGGAAAGGAGCAGTATGTAGACCGCATGACGTTTTACTGCGGGCTGGGAGAAGGCGCCTGTCATGCCTGGTACGAGGATGCCAACGGGGAATACCGAAGCCTTGCAGACATGGAAATGGATGAGTTCTATAAATGGAAGGTGCTGAATGTCTCGCAGCTTACTTCCCGGATCCGAATCGAGGTGGCGGATCCCGGAGGGGCGATCAAGGAGATTGGTTTATTTGGTGAAAAGGAAGGGAAATGGAATTCCCTTGCCTTTAAGGTACGAAATACGGATGGCACCAGGGTGCAGGGGGATCTGCTTCACCTGGCGGATGAGCCGGATCTTGCCCGTCCCCGCGCCGATTACCGGAACGGCACCTATTTTGATGAGATCTATCATGTCCGGACGGCCTATGAGCATTTGCACCGCATCAAACCCTATGAATGGACCCATCCGCCCTTTGGCAAGATTCTGATCTCCGCCGGCATTGCCCTGTTCGGCATGAATCCCTTTGGGTGGAGAATCATGGGCACTCTGACCGGGGCAGCCATGATCCCCATAATGTATTTGTTTGGAAAGAAGCTGTTTCAAAGGAGCTTCTATGGATTCTGTGCTGCTTTCCTGATGATGTTTGATTTGATGCATTTTGCCCAGACCCGGATTGCCACCATTGACAGCTATACGACCCTGTTTGTCATGCTGATGTATTATTATATGGCGGATGCCTTTCTGCAGAAGTCTTACCGGAAAGGGTTCGGCAAATCCCTGAAGCCGCTCTTTTTCAGCGGATTGTTCTTTGGGCTGGGTGCTGCGACCAAATGGTCTGCATTGTATGGGGCGCCAGGCCTGGCTGTGCTGTTCTTTACGGCAAAATATGGGGAATATAAAGACTACAGGGCAGCAAAAGGGGGAGCAAAGGAAGATGCAAAGGGTTCTTCCTCTCCTGCCTGGGTGGAGAAATTCATACCGGTCTACATGTGGAAAACCATGTTATGCTGTGTCCTGTTTTTCATTTTTATCCCTGCGGCTCTTTATCTGCTGTCCTATCTTCCTTACCTCAGGGTGCCGGGAATGAAGTTTTCGGATATCCTGGAATATCAGAAATCCATGTTTCACTACCACAGTACCCTGAAGTCCACCCATCCTTTCCAGTCCCCATGGTGGTCCTGGCCGCTGATGGTACGTCCCATCTGGTATTATCAGGGAATGGATCTGCCGGCGGGAATGGCTTCCACCATTGCGTCCTTCGGCAATCCGGCCATATGGTGGCCCGGGATTCCGGCTTTTCTGGCAGCGGTCCGGGCGGCCTGGAAGGAAAATAAAGCCATGTTCCTGGTGGTGATTGCCCTGCTGTCCCTGTACGTTCCCTGGATGGCTGTTCCAAGATCCGCTTTTATTTACCACTTTTTCCCCATGGTGCCGTTTCTGATCCTGTCCATTGTTTACGGGATCAAATGCCTGATGGAAAAAGGGGTCAGAAAAGGTTGGATTTATGGGTATCTTGGCCTGGTGGCCATCGTGTTTGTTCTGTTCTATCCGGCGGTATCGGGAATGGTGGTACCCAAAGCCTATATCGAAGGACTCAGATGGTTTCCTTCCTGGGTATTTTGAATATTTTGAATGAGGAAAGAATCGTATTTTTAGCAACGGAAACAGTGTTTTGAATAAGGAAAGAATTGTATTTTCAATAGTGGATTGTAATAATAATGGATTGTAATAATGAATAGTGAAGTGAGATGTATTTATGGGTACGCCTCTTGTGGATGCATTGAGGGATATCATGGCACAAAAACAGGTATCGTTTCATATGCCCGGGCATAAGGGCGGGAGGCTTTTCCCTCCGCCTTTTTCCGGATGTATGGCGGCGATGGATACGACGGAGATACCGGGCCTGGATAATCTGCAGGCGCCGGAAGGTGTGATAAAGCAGGCAGAGGAACTGGCAGCCGAAGCCTTTCAGTCGGATGCCTGCTTTTTTCTGGTAAACGGGTCCACCTCCGGGATCCATATCATGATGATGTCTGCCTTTCAGCCCGGGGACGAGGTTCTCTTGCCCCGGAACTGTCACAAATCCGTTTGGGGCGGGCTGGTGCTGAGCGGGGCTGTCCCGGTTTATCTTCTGCCGAAATACGATGAGGAATATGGATGGGCGACCCATGTCACACCGGAGATAGTGCAGCAGGCAGTAAGGAAGCATCCGGATGCCCGGGGCATGATCCTGACCAATCCCAATTATTATGGAATGTGCCCCAGGATGAAGGAGATCCGCAGGATATTGAACGGACACCATATGCAGATGCTGGTGGACGAGGCACACGGCGCGCATTTGATTTTTCATCCCGGGCTGCCGCCGTCCGCTGCGGAGTGCGGCGCGGATTTTTGGGTGCAGAGTGCGCACAAGACGCTGCCTGCCCTGACCCAGTCCGCTTATCTGCAGGTACGGCTTGCCGGCAGGGACTCTGCGGAAGGTCCGTCCCGTACCGCTGTCCTTCCGCGTGTGGAGCAGGTTTCCCGAATGCTCCAGAGCACCAGTCCGTCCTATTTGCTTATGGCTTCCCTGGACTGGGCCCGGGATTACATGGCGGAGCAGGGAAAAGCTGCGCTGGACCGGCTTCTGGGCAATCTGGAATGGACCAGAGCGGAGCTCAGGGATCTGGGGATTGAGACCATGGAGAATTACAGACGGCCGGAAATCCTGGGGATGGATCCGACGAGACTGGTCCTGGACCTGTCTGATCTTGGCCGGACCGGATACGAAGGGGAACAGATGCTGCGGGAAGCCGGAGTGCAGGTGGAAATGTCCGATGCTCACCGGGTGGTGCTGATTACCACCGTTGCAGATGAGAAAGCGGACTTTGAGAAATTGGTCCGGGCCTGCCGATCCCTGTCGGCTCACCCGCGCAAAACGGGACGAAAGGGAAATTCTTTGTCTATTTCCCGGGAAATACCGGAACAAATGCTGTCGCCAAAGGAGACTTTTGGGAAATCAAAGGAATATGTCCCGCTGAAAAGGGCAAATGGTCGGATTTGTGGAGGTCTTGTCGGAGCCTATCCTCCCGGTATTCCCCGGTTTTGTCCCGGAGAACGGGTGGATGCGGCAGGGATTGAGGAGCTGCTGGAAACAGAGGAAAGGGGAGGACATTTATTCGGACTAATCGGAAAGGACAGGATTCCGGTTCTCAGATAAACAAGAAGGAGCTTTCTCCGGATAAGTCGGAAGGAACCAAAATGGGAAAACTGATTTGTATGGAAGCCGGAGACGGGAGCGGGAAGGAAACCCAGTCCGTAAAACTGTATCAGCGGCTGAAAAGGGATCACTATCAGGTGACGGAGGTGGAATTTCCGGATTATGCAAGCGATTCCTCTGCTTTGATCAAAATGTACCTGAAAGGGGATTTTGGCAGCCACCCGGAAGATGTGAGCCCGTATGTCGCTTCGACATTTTACGCTGTGGACCGGTATGCGTCCTATAAAAAAGGATGGGAACATTTCTATCAGGAAGGCGGGATCGTTCTGGCAGACCGGTATACGACCTCCAATATGATTCATCAGGCTTCCAAAATAGACGATGAACCGGAACGGGAGAGATTCCTGGAATGGCTGTGGGATTTTGAGTTCCGGATGTTTGGACTGCCGGAACCGGATTGTGTCCTGCTGCTGGATATGCCGGTGAAATATGCGGCACGGCTCATGGAGAGGCGGAAAAACAAATTCAATGGATCCATGGAAAAGGATATTCATGAAAAGGACTTTGCCTACCTGGAACGGTCCTATCGCACTTCCCTCCGGCTCGCGGAGAAGTACGGCTGGCATCGCATTGCCTGCGTAAAGGACGGGGCAATCCGATCAGTGGAGGATATTCATGAGGAAATATATGGGATTGTCCGAAAGTACCTGTAAAATGGAATATAGAATAAATGGAATATAGAATAAAAAGAAGCAAAGGATAAGGATGGAAGAACAGGGGAAACTGTTTTTTCATCCTTTTTTGATTGGGCCGAAAGGAATCGGCCGGGATATCGGTGCGGCAACCGATAGGAAATAAAGACAATCTATAGTAAATAAAGGGATTAAAGTAATATTAAAGATTACTATATAAGTACTTGAAATTGCAAAACAACAGGAGTAAAATAGTCTACATTCTTTCCGGAAGGTGGTGGAGAAATGCGGGAGATGCAGGAAATGCAGGATATTGTCCAAAGGATTTTGACCATTGATCGGAATGCCAGGGATATTATCCAAAGGAATGAAGAGGAAAGAGAAACCCGGGAGGGACAGGCCCGAAGCCGCCTGGAGCAGATGAGCAAAGAGGAAATGGATCAGGCGGAGCAACAGGGCCGGGCGCTTTACGACAGGAAGATGAAGGAAGCGGAAGAGGAAACGCAGCATATTTCAACCCGGAATGCAGAGGCAATACAGAGCCTGGAGCAGCATTTTCTTGCGGTGGAAGACTCTCTGGAAGCGGATATTTTTCGGGAGATCTTCCTGGAGCCGGAAACACGGGAGGGGAAATCGAACCAATGAGCAATGCTGTCCGGTACGCTGCCGTCGATACAAAGATCCGGGCCCTGGAAGGCCGGCTGCTTTCCGACACGGATTACAATGTGCTGCTGGAAAAGCAAACCGTCCCGGATATCATCCACTATCTGGAACAGACCGATTACCGGCACGTCTTCGCGGGGATGGACGAACAGTCCCTTCATCGTGAGGGAATTGAGGTCCGGCTGAGACGTTATGCCGTGGATAAACTGATACGGCTCCGTCATTACTTTCGGGGAAATTACAGTAAATTCCTGAGTGTTCTGCTGATGCGCTTTGAGGTGGAGGATTTAAAGATCCTCATCCGGGCGATTCATACAGACCGGGATTATATCGACTCCCCCCATGCGCTGGTTTATATCGGGCGTTACGGGGATTTGGACTTTCAAAGGCTGTCTGCTTCCGGAAGCTTTCCGGAACTGGTGGAACACCTGAAGGGTACGCCGTATTATCGTTACCTGGTTCCACTGACGCAGGGGGAGAAAAGCCGGTTTCAAGTTGAAATGTCCCTGGATCTGGCCTATGTCAGCATCTTCAAAAGATGCCTGGAGCTGCTGACAAGGGAGGAGCAGCAAAAGGTCCTTCAGATTACGGGAATAAAGGCAGACCTCCAGAACCTGCAGTGGATTTACCGGGGCAAGAAGTTTTATCATCTTCCTCCCGATATTTTATTGAACTATTCCATCAGTTTCGGGGGAAGACTGGACAATGCGGCGATCCGGGAACTGTGTTACAGCAAGGATGTTTCCGGGGTGGCAGACCATCTGAAGGAGAGCCGGTACCGTTTTTTATTCCAGCATGACCGGACCAGGGATCTGTTTATGGAACGCCGGATTTCCCGATATTTGTATTATCGGCTACTGGAATTCAAGCGAAAGAGTTCCATGGATATTGTCGCGATCATCGTGTATTTTGATCTGCTGGATTTTGAAATACGGGACATTATCACCATAATGGAAAACATTCGCTATCATAATGAGAATCCGGACCAGATCAAGCGATATCTGATCCGGGAGCTGTGAAAGGAGGATGTCGGCTTGGCGGTGGAACGGATGAAAATGCTGAATATCATCGGGCATTTGGAAGATATGGATTTTATCGCAAGGGAACTGGTTTTGCTGGGATGCGTGCATCCGGTAAATGCCCTGCATGAGATCAATTCCAACAATTTCACCATATCGACGACGGTGAAAAATATGGATGCCCTGATGGATGTGGGCTTTGTCAAGCCTTATCAGAAGAACCAGGAGGCCGACAGGATTGCGGGACAAATCAACACTCTCCTGGAGGCATTTGAATTGGATCGGGACGATATCACGGTGGACCCTAAAAGCAAAGCCGGTTTGCGGGGGATTGCAGGGGACATCGGGGACATCTATCAAAAAGTGGAGAAATGCAGGAAAGATACGGAATCCCTGAATGGGGAACTGGCACGCAACCGGGAGTTAAAGGAACATTTTGGCTATCTCGCGGGCCTGGACTTTCCGTGGCAGGACCTGATGGAGATGGAGAATTTTGATTTTCGGGTCGGCACATTCTCCAGGGAAAATACGGTCAAGCTCCGGACCAATTATGGGAATATCCCGGCAATTGTGTACCCTGTTAAGTCCGGGAAGGAACGGGATGTGGTGGTGACCATTGTTCCAAAAACCCTTACCGTGGAGCTGGAGCGGATATACAGCGCCCTTGGTTATCAGTCCCTGCAGATCCCTCATGAGTTGAAGGGGACCCCCGCTCAGATCATTCAGGATCTGGAGGAGAAGGAGCGGGATAGGATGGCGCAGCTGAAGGCCTGCGAGGAAACCATGCAAAAGACCCGGGAGGAGTATGGGCCATTGGTCCGGCGTGCCTGCGGCGAGTTGATACTCTATGAAAAAATGAAGGAGATCAATAACGAAACGGCTTGCAGCAACGACTTCTTTTATATGGCCGGCTGGATTCCGGCCGGTGAGAAGAAAAGGCTGGAGGCAAGGCTGAAACCGGTAAAGGAACGGACTTTGCTGTTCTGCAAGGATCCGGAACAGGTGGATAAATCGGTTTCCCCGCCTACGCGGCTGAAGAACTCCGGAGTGCTCCGGCCCTTTGAGGCACTGGTCCGCATGTATGGGACGCCTTCCTATAATGAGGCGGATCCCACGGTATTTGTGGCCCTGAGCTATATGGTGCTCTTTGGGGCGATGTTCGGGGACGTGGGACAGGGACTGGTATTTTTCCTGGCCGGCCTGATCCTGGCAAAGTGGAAGTCCAGGCCGAATCTGGGCGGGGTCTTTACCGGGATGGGAATCAGCTCCATGGTGTTCGGTGTGCTGTATGGCAGTGTATTTGGACTTGAGAACTGGATCCCCCCCCTGCTCATCCGCCCCATGGACGATATCACCACAATGCTGTTTGCGGCAATCGGACTGGGTGTGGTACTGTTGTCGATCGCCTATCTGTTCAACATATGGAACGCGATCCGGCGCATGGATCTGGAGGAAGGGCTGCTGGGCCAGAATGGAGCAGCGGGTCTGCTGTTTTTCTGGACCCTGCTGATCACCGTGCTGCTGTATTTTCAAAAAGGGAAGCTTCCGCTGCCCATGCCGGTTATTGTATTGATCCTGGCAGGACTGCTGATTCTGACGGTGGTAAAGGAGCCGGTGGCAAACCTGCTTTTGCGAAAGAAACCCCTTTACCGGGAACGGGTGTCGGATTACTATATCGAGGGCGGATTTGGGATTCTGGAGACTTTGCTCAGTATGCTGAGCAATACCATTTCCTTTGTCCGTGTCGGTGCATTTGCCCTGAACCATGTGGGTCTGTTCCTGGCTTTCCGGACTCTGTCGGAAATGATCCGTAACTCAGGGGGAAAAGCGGTGGTCCTGATTATCGGAAACATTGTCATTCTCGGATTGGAGGGCCTGATTGTCTTTATCCAGGGTCTTCGTCTGGAATATTATGAGTTGTTCAGCAAGTTTTACGATGGGGCGGGGATTCCCTATCACCCCGTTGCACTTACGGTTCCCCGGAAACGGCGAACCAGCACCGGTTCATTTTAATTTTGGAGGCATGAAAAATGTATTTTTTTATTATTGCTGCGATATGCATCGTCATCGCCACAATTACAGCTGGTTTTGTACTCAGGTATAAAAAAGGCGTTGGCAAAGTATCGACGAAAAAAGCCCTGGGATGGAATCTGCTTTCCTTTGTACCCATCATGGCTGCCGCATTGATCGTTATGATCCCGGATATGGCCGGAGCGGCTTCCGGAGCAGGTACCGGCGCCGGAGGAAACGGCATTGGCTTCATTGCCGCCGCATTGTCCACCGGCCTCGCGACCATTGGTTCCGGCTATGCGGTGGGCGCCGTCGCTTCGTCTGCCCTGGGCGCGGTATCCGAAGACCCGTCCCTGCTGGGCAAAACATTGATTTTTGTCGGGCTGGCAGAAGGAATCGCCATTTACGGCCTGATTACGTCCATCATGATTCTGAGTGCTTTGTAATGAATGGATCCGGTGAATGAAATGAAAATGTTTTTAATCAGTGACAATGTGGATACGCAGGCGGGTCTTCGGCTGGCCGGGATTAAGGGCGTCGTGGTCCATGGGCGGGAGGATGTGCTTCATGCTCTGAAAACAGCTGCCAAAGATCCGGAGATCGGTATCGTGATTCTGACGGAAGGACTGTCCCAGCTGGTAAAGGCGGAGATGCAGGCCATGAAGCTCCGATCGAACCTGCCGCTTTTCATAGAAATTCCGGATCGGCACGGTTCCCGGAGGGACAGCGGGTGGATTACCCGCAATATCCGGGAAGCAATTGGTTTGAAGATTTGAGGTGTTGTCCATGACGACAATTGACGAAAAAATTGATCTGTTTGCCAAAGCGGTTCTCGGGAAGGCCGGAAAACAGGCGGAAGAGAAAAGCAGACAAACAGGGGAACAGGTGAAGAAGCGATATTCTGCTGAGGAAAACCGCATTCATGATCTGGCACGGCAAGTGGTGGAAGAGCGTGTCAAAAGGGCGGATACGGCAAGTATTCAGATCGTTTCCAAAGCCCGAATGAAGGCAAGACAGAATCTGCTTCGAAAAAATGAGGAAATGGCGGACCGGGTCCTGGCAGGTTTGAAGAAACGCGCGGCTGCATTTGCCAAAACACCGGGGTATGAAAGTTTTCTGCGATACTCCATCGGGCAGGTACTGGCTGGCCTTGAAGGCGAGCAGCAGCTGATGTTTTATTTTACGGAGGAAGATCTGAGTCACAATATGGGATTGATCCGCAGTACGATTGTTGAAAAGCTGCAGCCCAACGCGGTTTATACCCTGCATGAAGCATCCGGGGAGATTCTGGGAGGCTGTATCTGCAGCAACGGGGAGCAGACCGGAAGAGTGGATTTTTCCATCGCATCCCTGCTTGAGGACAACAGGGAGCGGATTGGCCGGATCATAACGGACCATAGCAGTGGGTGGTGTCAAAATGGAGAACAGTAAAAAAGGTGAGATTGCCATGATCAATGGTCCTGTTGTCCGGGGAATCCATATGGAAGGGTTCCGGATGCGGGAAATGGTCACGGTGGGGGAGCAGCGCCTGATCGGGGAGGTGATCTCCATCGAAGGGGATCATGCGACCATACAAGTGTATGAGGAAAGCGCAGGACTGAAAGCCGGACAGGAGATTCAGTCCACCGGAAAGCCCCTGTCCCTGAAGCTGGGCCCCGGCATTATCGGCAATATGTTTGACGGAATACAGAGGCCGCTGAAGAAGATCGATGAACTGTCCCCCGGGTTTCTGCCCCAGGGAATCGGGCTTTTGTCCATAGATGAGGAAGCCCTGTGGGATGTGAAACTGACCGTCCGGGTCGGGCAGCAGCTGCATGCCGGTCAGGTGTTCGGCGAGGTGCCGGAGACCCGTTCGATTCTTCACAAGCTGATGGTGCCTCCCGGAGTCTGTGGAAATGTGGAGTTTGTCGAAGTAAACGGCAGATACAACATTGACCGGGTGTTGGTCCGGCTAAAAACGGAGAGCGGCGAAATACGGGAGCTGAAAATGGCTCAGGAATGGCCCATCCGGGTACCCAGGCCCATCCGGGAGCGCAAGCGCATTACCCGGCCGCTGATTACGGGACAGAGAATCCTGGATACTTTTTTCCCCATCGCCAAGGGCGGCACGGCTGCCATTCCGGGTGGATTCGGTACGGGAAAAACCATGACCCAGCATCAGCTGGCCAAATGGTCGGATGCCGATGTCATTATCT
>ENA-UOOI01002607-UOOI01002607.1-fermentation-metagenome-genome-assembly--contig:-NODE-2607-length-15309-cov-60.583912_pt1 | contig 15309 bp, 13 predicted proteins | sample MGYA00245779_ERZ724027 | MGnify/ENA primary metagenome ERZ724027 (study PRJEB28704, sample SAMN03018318) | fermentation metagenome | biome: anthropogenic terrestrial biome; feature: soil... | reverse complement strand
ACATGGTGCGGAGCGGCATGTTTCAATGTTCTCTCAGGCGTCGGAGGCTTTGCCTCCGCTTACGCCGTGAGGTTATTATAACATATTATAATAAGCGCTTCAAGCAAAAAGCCGGCGAAACTTCCCCCCCGCGCACCCCGAAAGCAAAACCGTATTTTCCCCATTTACATATTTTTGCCGGGATGCTATAATTGGGGCTGAAATCAGGAGGTGCAGTATGGCAGATTATATCATTGCGGCGGCCTCCACCGCCGACCTTCCGAGGGAGTTTTTCGAGAAGCACGACGTTCCGCTGATCAGCTATTCCTATATGCTGGGCGACAAACTATGCGAAGACGACTGCCGGGAAAAGACCCGGCAGGAGATATACCGGCAGATGCGGCGGGGAACGGTTCTCACCACGTCGATGATCAACGTCTACACTTACTACGATTTTTTCAAGAAGCTCATGGAGACGGGAAAAGACGTTATTTTCCTCGACATGTCGCGCGAGCTGTCGCATTCGTATGTCACGGCGGGGGAAGCCGCGGAGATGATCCGGAAGGAATACCCGAACCAGCGCTTTTATCAGATGGATACGCGCTGCGTATCCGGCGGCCTTGGCCTGCTTGTGACCAATCTGGTGCGCCTGCGCGACGAGGGCAAAAGCTTTGACGAGGTGGTCGCGTGGGGGGAAGCGAACAAGCTGAAGATCATCCACCGCTTCACGGTGGACGACCTGAATTACCTCAAACGCGGCGGCCGCGTTTCCAACGCATCCGCGCTGGTCGGTTCGCTGCTTTCCATTAAGCCCGTCCTTTATGTGTCGGATGAGGGGAAGCTTGTCGCCGCTTCCAAGGTGCGCGGCCGGAAAGCCGCCCTGCTCACCATTCTGGCCCGGATGAAAGAGGACCTTGTTTCCCCCGACGGCCAGGAGATCCATATCCTTCACGCCGACTGCCTGGAGGACGCCGAGTTCATGCGCGACAAGGTTCTGGAGGCCTTCCCCACGGTCGGGAAAGTCGTCATCACCAGCCTTGGCGTCGTCATCGGCGCCCACTGCGGGCCGGGCCTTTTCACCATTTTCTATTTTGGGGACAAGCGCCGCCCGTAACCATTTCAAGCTGCCGCAGAAATGCGGAATCAAAAAAGACAAAGTACCTCCCTTTCAGATACTTTGCCTTTCCTCTGGAGCCGGGGAAATTCCCCCGGCTCCTTTGCGTTATTTCGGACGGTACATCCACGGGATCAGGCGCCAGCAGGCGATCCGGCGCTTCAGTTCGCGGCCGGTGCGCCGCCCCGTCGTCAGAAGGCGGTCGTATCCCGCCACTTTCAGATAGCCGCGCACGGAGTTGTAGCCGTTGCCCTCGCGCAGCATGATATCCACACCGCGCATGACCGACGACGGAATCTTTTCCTGTGCGAACAGCTCCTGCAGTTCTTTGTCCCGCCCGTAAACGGTTTCCACAATCGTCTGGACGCGCAGCATCGCGTCGGCGTACTGAAAGATGTCCTTGCCGATCAGGCCGGTTTTTCCGCGCTTCAGCTCAAAGTCGCGCGCACGCTGGAGCACAACGGGGCACCGGGCGATTTTCCCCGCGCCGAGCAGGCACCGGAACACAAATTCCTCCGCATACCCGTTGCGGCAGTCCTCCTGAAAATAAAGCTGCTGGTCCGTCAGGAATTTCCGGCGCAGCAAAAGCGCGGAAACGTCGATATGCACGCGGCCCTTTATGATCTCCGCCGCATACAGGGCGCCGTCCGGCCTGCGGCGGGATTTCCCGGCCGGGAGGGGGCGGTCCCCTTCCATACTGCCGAAAACGAGGTCCGCCGAAGCCTTTCGGGCCGTGTCGAGGTAACCCTGCAGATAGTCCCGGTAAAGGCGGCGGGCGAACGCGAAGGTGACGTATTCCCCGCACGATTTCTGGATTCCGGTATTCAGGGCGGCGGAAGCACTGCCGCTCCCGTTCTGGATGACAAAGCCGCTCAGCTTCTGCTCCTTGATGAACTGCAGCGCCCGCAGAATCGTCTGGTCGCTGGAGCCCATATCCACCGCGATCACCTCGATTTCGATGCCCGCCGTCTGAAGCACGAGCGAGCGCAGGATCCCGGTGATCTCATTTTCGATATTGCGCACGGGAAGAATGATGGAAATTTCCGGCGTCTGCATTTGATTCGTTCCCCCCAATGATAAACTGATGTCATCCGCATCTTTTTGATTTCAAGTATATCATATTTTTTGCAGGATAAAAGATGTAAAATGACCAGATGCCCCCTGAAAAAAGAGAAACTTTTGGCTGGTTTTCCGCGCCGGAGCCGCCCTGCATCGGCGCTGGCGCCTGCCGGGGAATTGTGGTATAATATTTGAAAAATGGAATCGGGATTTAAAAATTAAGATTTTTGTAAGAAAAATCCCCGCTGATTTGTCAGGACTTTTCTTTATGATATTTTGTGGAACTTTTGGAAAGGATGCGGCAAGATGGAAAAACAGCGTGTTCTGGTCGTGGATGACGACCGCGAGATCGTCAAGGCGATCGCGATCTACCTGAAGAAGGAAGGGCTCGACGTGCTGTGCGCCTACGACGGGCTTCAGGCGGTCGACCTCGCGCTGAACAACGAGATCCAATTGATCGTCATCGACGTGATGATGCCGAAACAGAACGGCCTTTCGGCCATTCTGAAAATCAGGGAGAAGCGCAACATCCCGATCATCGTGCTCTCTGCGAAATCGGAGGACAGCGACAAGATCCTGGGCCTTTCGATGGGCGCGGACGACTATGTGACAAAGCCGTTCAACCCCATGGAGCTGGTGGCGAGGGTCAAGTCGCAGCTCCGCCGCTACACGAGGCTGGGCGACATCAACACAACCGGCCGGAACCGGATCACCATCGGCCGGCTTTCCTTCGACACGGAAAGCCACGTGCTCACCGCGGACAACGAGCCGGTGCGCCTGACGGCGACCGAAACGAAAATCGTGGAGCTGCTTATGCGCAACCCGGGCAGGATCTTCCCCGCGGAAGAAATCTACCGCCGCGTGTGGAACGAGCCTGCCTTTTCCGCGGAGAACACCGTGATGGTCCACATTCGCCGGATCCGGGAAAAAATCGAAATCAATCCAAAAGAGCCGGAATATTTGAAGGTGGTGTGGGGAATTGGATATAAAATCGAAGAGCCGGAAAAAGGGAAGCTTTCTTAGCTGGCTGTGCTTTTTTCTCGGCGTCAGCATCCTTCTGACGGCGGCGGGCGGCGCGCTGTTCTATGCTGTCACAGATCTGGACGGGACCCGGCGCACCGTGAAAAGCCTTGCGGAAAACGATGTGCAGAAGACGAGGGAGTTTCAGGGTTATGTCAGCAATCTGACCTTTTCCGCCCTTTCCTATCTTTCCGAAAACACGGATGAGTTCAGCAGCCAGTACCCGGGCCTGAGGGGCGACGCGGCGAACCTGATCGTGTACGGAAAAAACAGCAAGGGCGACCGGGTGGTCTCGAATATCAACGACGACGGGAAGAACCGGAAGCTTGCCGAAGGCCTTGCCCCGGAGGGCTACAATTACCTTCTGAGCTTCGACGGGGAAAACCTGAAAATCACGCGGGACGGCGCGGTCGTCTACGACACCGTAGACCAGATCGACCGGGATGGCTACGAGTCCTTTCTGGAGCCGCTCGCCGACCAGGACAGCGCCATCTGGCAGAACTACCCCCGGCTGGACAAATGCCGCCTTTTCATCGCCGCGGCGGAAAAGCCGGCCGCTCTGGATGCTTCGGCGGGCGGCCTGAGCAGGGTCGTCACGGAAGTGGAACGGAAGCGCCTCGCTTTTTACGCGGGGATCTGCGTTACGGCCCTCGGCGTCATTTTGCTCATCGTGTCGATCGCCCTGCGCGCAAGGAAGGCGGAATTCGAGAAGGCCGTCGCGCGCCTGACCGGGCGGCTCTGGGTGGAGACGAAAGGGATCGCCACCGTTATATTTGTGATTTTCTTCTTTCTTTATACGGCGGTGTCGCGCGGAACCGCCGGATTTTTCATCCTGCTCTACCTGCTGTTCTGGTACCTGATGCTGATCGTCAACGACATCCGCTTCAACCCTCAGTTTTACCGCCACAGTTTTTTCGGCGCGGCCCGGCGGGTCTACGGTGACTACCTGAACCAGAAGCCGTTCCAGAAACGGTTTCTGGCGCGCTTCTGGCAGTTCGCCGCAATGGAGGTCCTGCTGTTCATCCTGCTCCTCCTGTTCGCCTTCCGGGCTCCGCCGGCCGCCTGTTTTCCGGCGGCCGCAATGATCGCGCTTCTGTATTTTTACGGCAGAGCCGTAAAGGAGACGGTTTCGGATTTCGGCCTTCTGCTCGACCGGATCGCTTCGTTGAAAGCGGGAACGGGCGTCCCCCCGCTCCGCTTTGCGCGCGAATCCGACCTCGCCGCGGCGGCGGCGGATCTGGACAGCATCGAATCCGGCATCAGCAGGGCCGTGGAGGCGCGCGTGAAATCCGAGCGCATGAAGGTCGACCTGATCACGAACGTCTCCCACGACATCAAGACCCCGCTCACGTCCATCATCAATTACATCGACCTGCTCCAGCGGGAGGAGAATCTGCCCGGAGAGGTGCGCGATTACGTGGATATTCTGGCCCGGAAGGCCGACCGCCTGAAACGGATGGTTCAGGATATTTTCGATATCTCGAAGGCCAGCAGCGGAAACATGGAGCTGCGCATGGAGGAGCTCGACCTGAACAAGCTTCTGCAGCAGACGCTGGCCGATATGCAGGAAAACATCGACGCTTCGGGCCTGACCGTCAGGACGCTTCTGCCCGAGGGCCCCGTCTTCATTTACGCGGATGGGAACCGGCTGTACCGCGTGTTTCAGAACCTGATCAAGAACGCCCTTCAGTATTCGCTCGAAGGCTCCCGCGTTTTCATCTCTCTTCAACAAGAGAACGGAAAAGCGCTGGCGCAGGTGAAAAACACCTCGAAATACGCGCTGGACAACGCCCCGGACATCACCGAGCGCTTTGTGCGCGGTGACGAATCCCGCACGACGGAGGGTTCCGGGCTGGGGCTTTCCATTGCGAAAAGCTTTACGGAAGCGTGCGGGGGCACGTTCGAGATCCGCGTCGACGCGGATCTGTTTTCGGCTTCGGTCACCCTGCCGCTGTACGCGCCCGACACGCGGGAGGAAGCGGAAGAAACCGGCGAAGAGCGGAAGGACGATGCCCCTCCGGAATTTCCCGGCGGCCCCGGTTGAATTGATTGCCGAAAAAAGAGCTCCGTTTCCCTTTCCGGGAATACGGAGCTCTTTTTTTGGACCGGTCTTCAGCCGTCCGCTTTTACGCGCCGTGGATTTTCCATACGGTTTCCCTTCTGCCGAAAATAGTTCAAACATTTTTCTTCCGCCCACATAAGATAGGGCAGGAGGTGGTCACTTGCTTTCCCTGCAACAGATTCAGGATCTTCTGAGAAGGCCGCCGCAGGCGCGGGCCGTGCTCGCAGGCAGCCCGGCTTACCCCGGCATCAGGGGGACGGTGAATTTCTACCGGGCGGCGGACGGCGTTCTGCTGACGGCGCAGGTGCGCGGTCTGCCCCAGGGAGAAGGAAGCTGCCCTTCCAACATCTTCGGGTTCCACATTCACGAGGGCAGCTCCTGCACCGGAAATTCCGAAGACCCCTTTGCGGATGCCGGAGGGCACTACAATCCGAAGGGCTGCCCGCATCCGGCGCACGCGGGCGACCTGCCGCCGCTGTTCGGAAACCGCGGCTCCGCTTTTCTGGCGGTCTTCACCGACCGGTTCACGATCCGGGAGGTCATCGGCCGCACCGTGATCGTCCACGCGCATCCCGACGATTTTACCAGCCAGCCGGCCGGGGATTCCGGGGCGCGGATCGCGTGCGGCCGGATTCTTCCCGCGCGCGGGTGCGGATGCTCCTGATCCGGAATTTTCCAGCGAAAAAGACGCGAAGATCGATCGCATCGATCCCCGCGTCTTTTTCGCTGTACTCATTTATTTTGGATGATTGTTTTCTATTCCTGGCGGGGCAGGCGGAAGACATCGAGAAAACGGCTGGAAAGCACGTCGTACTCGTGGTTTTTCAGGATATATTCCCTTCCCCGCCGGCCCATGGCCTCCCGTTCCTCTTCGGGCATCGCGGCAAGCTGCTCCGCCGCGCGGGCGATTGCCCTGCTGTCCTCCGGCGGAATCGAAACGCCGCATCCGGCATCCGCGACCATGTCGTTTCCCGCCTCGATCGCGAAAATGACGGGCTTTGCCGCCATCATATAGTCCATCAGCTTGTTCGGGCTGACGCCGAACCGGAACAGCGGCTGGCGCTGAAGGCCCACATAAAGCGCGTCCATCTGCGCGAGCAGGCCCGGGATATCCGAGCGCTTGACGGCCGGGAGCGCCTCGACGACATCAGAAAGCCCCAAATCCGAGATTTTCCGCACCAGCCGGTCGCGCTCCGGGCCCTGCCCCACCATCAGCAGCTTGATCTTTTTGCCGCGCAGCAGCTCCCCGGCCTCGACATAACTGTCCAGCGCGTTCGCAACGCCGTGCGCGCCGGTGTAGCCGACGAGGAAAAAGCCCTCTTCCCGGTATTTCTTCAGCTTGTCCCCGTAGACCGGATGATCCAGGTCCGCGTTTTCCCAGTCCTCTTTGACGATCCCGTTCGGGATGCAGATGAATTTTTCCGGCTTCATGCCGTGCTCCACCATGTGCTCCTTCGCGTTCGGAAGGATGGAAACGACGTAATCGCAGTGCTTGTAGCAGTAATTTTCCGCCGCCTGCATCACCACGATGAACGGGTGGTATTTCGACATCCCGCCCAGTTCCATGGGGCTCAAAGGCCACAGGTCGTGCACCTCGTAGATCAGCATGGCCCCGTGCTTCTTCGCCATCCGGTTCAGCGGATAGATTTCGAGCGGGTAGGTGGACGAGGCGATGACCGCATCCGGCTTTCCCTGCGCGTTGATCTCGCTTTCATAGCGGGAAAGCCCGCGGATGAACGACATCATGTTCTTGATCCGGCCCATTCCGTTCCCCTGATAGGACGGCCCGGCGATCCAGAAATAGCGGATCCCGTCGATGGTCTGCTCCATGGTCGGGCGGCCCTTTAAGTCCGGGTTGTCGCCGCGCAGATGGGAGTAGGACGAGAGGACGATCGTGACCCGATGCCCCTGCCGCACCCAGCGCTTTGCCATGAAATAGGGCCGGAATTCCATGCTGCGCCCGGTTCCGGCATAATGATTGACCAAAATGATGTTCATGACGCTATCCCTCTGTTCCAGTGAACCGCGCGAGCTCCGCTGCGATCTTTTCGGATGCGTGCCCGTCTCCGAACGGCTTCAGGGCGCGCGCCGCCGGGTCCGGCTTGGCGGTCGTCGCTTTTTTCAGGATATCTTCGGTGGTGAGCTCGGCAAGGACGTTCCAGCCGCCCGCGAGCGTTTCCACCCACTCGGTTTCTTTCCGCAGGGTCACGCAGGGGACCTCCATAAACCAGGCCTCTTTCTGCAGGCCGCCGGAGTCGGTGAGCACCTGGCACGCGGAAGAGGTCAGCAGGAGCATCTCCAGATAGCCGACGGGGTCGATCAGCCTGATGTTATGGAAGCCGCATTTCTGAATGGCCTGCTCCGCGAGGCTTCTGGTGCGCGGGTGGATCGGCACGACGACGAGCTCGGGGAGCTGCTCGAACGCGGAGAAGATGCGAATGATCGCGTCGAGCCCGCCGTCGGTCGTTTCGGCGCGGTGGAGCGTCGCAAGGCGGTAATGCTTCGGCTCGATTCCGAGGGCTTCAAAAATCGCCGTCTTATCCGGGTTCGATTTCGCCAGCCTGAGAAAATGGAGTACCGAATCGAGCATGACGTCCCCCGTCACGGAGACGCCGGACGTCAGGCCCTCTTTTTTCAGGTTTTCCCGGGCCGTCTGCGTGGGGCAGAACAGCCATTTCGAGATATGGTCGGTCAGAACGCGGTTCTGCTCCTCCGGCATGCGCATGTTGTACGAGCGGAGCCCGGCCTCCACGTGCGCCACGGGGATGTGCAGCTTCGACGCCGCGAGCGCGCCAGCCAGCGTGGAGTTGGTGTCGCCGTAGACGAGGAGCGCGTCGGGCTTTTCCTCAAAGAGCACATCCTCGATTTTCATCAGCATTTCCCCGGTCTGATGGCCGTGGGTGCCGGAACCGACGCCCAGATTGTACTTCGGTTTCGGGATGGAGAGCTCCTCGAAGAAAATGGCGGACATGTTGCGGTCGTAGTGCTGGCCGGTATGAACCAGAACCTCCTGCGCGGTATCCCGAAGCGCGGCGGAAACGACCGCCGCCTTGATGAACTGCGGCCTCGCACCGACTACTGTTATAAGCTTCAAAACGGTTTCCATCCCTTTCTGTTCAGGGGCGGCGGTAACGGACGTCTCCATCCGCCATATCCGTCGCCGCAAACTGCAGGCTGTCGAAATCGACCGCCTGCTTCGTCTTCTGGGATTTGTAGGCGGCCAGAACGATCTTCATGGCCTTGATTCCCTCTCTTCCGCTGACCAGCGGCTGGGTATCGCCGTTCACGGCGCCGATATAATTCGCGTACAGTGCGTTGTGCCCGCTGCCGTACACATCCTTGGGGTCCGTGCCGGCCAGCGCGGCCACCCGCTTGTCCTGCTCGGCGGGCTGTGCGAAATTCCAGGTTTCCACCCGGTTCACGGCAAGGCCGCCGATCACGGCGGCGCCCGTCTCCCCGAAAATCGAGAGGGTCTCTTCCAGGTTTTTGGGGTACACGCATGCGGTCCCCTCAACGATGCCGACCGCGCCGTTTTTGAAGCGGATCAGAATCGCGCCGAAATCCTCCGCCTGAATGTCGCGCAGGTAGTTCCCGGTCATCGCCATCACCGTTTCCGGCTCCCCGCCAAGGCTCCACTGAAGCAGGTCGATGTTGTGGATGCACTGGTTCATCAGCGTGCCGCCGTCCTGCGCCCAGGTGCCGCGCCACGGCGCCTGCTCGTAATACGGCATCGAGCGGTTCCACAGGATGCGCGCCGTTCCGCTGACCAGCTTTCCGAAGCGGTTGTCGTCCAGCGCGCGCCGCAGCTCCTGAATCGGGGCGTTGAAGCGGTTCTGATGGCAGACGCCGAGCTTCAGCCCGCGGGCGTCCGCCTCCCGGATCATCTGCTGCGCGTCGGCAGTCGAAAGGGCCATCGGCTTTTCCACCAGCACGTTCTTTCCGTGACGCAGGCAGTCCAGCGCGATTTCGGCGTGATACCCGCTTTCCGTCGCGATCGAGCAGCAGTCGATCGGAAGCTCTTCCAGCGCCTTGCGGTAGTCGGCGTAAATAGCGGGGCGCTTCCCCGTTTTTTCAAAAAGACTGTCGGCCTTCTGCCGCGCGTGCTCCTCCACCGGGTCGCAGACCGCGACGAGTTCCATCTTGTCCGCGTTTTCCGCGGCGGCGGCAATGTGGTTTTTGGAAATCCTTCCACAGCCGATCAGCATAAAGCGAAGTTTTTTCATGTTGTCTCCATCCTTGATTTTTTAAACGAGGCTAAAGCTACAGAAGCTCGATGTTCTCCCTGTTTTTGACGTTCTTCATGGCGTTCCTGGTGTCGAAAATCTCTTTCGCGAGCGACTGGATCTTCTCGTAGTCGAAGCATTCGTGCGCGGTGCAGATGATGACGATGTCCGCCTTTTTGATCTCTTCATCCGGGAGCGCCTTCAGCCCGGTGTGCACGACGCCCTTGTGCTTGTACTGCGGGATATACGGGTCGTAGTACACGGTGTCCGCGCCCTGCCCCAGCAGGCGGTCGATCACGTTGAGCGCCGGGGATTCGCGGTAATCGTCGATGTCGTTCTTGTAGGCGACGCCGAGCACGAGCACGCGCGCGCCGTTCATCGCGGTCTTGTTGCGGTTCAGGATCTTCATCGCGCGGTCGACCACGTATTCCGGCATGGCGGTGTTGATTTCGCCGGAGGTCTCGATCAGGCGGGTGTGGTAATCGTACTCGCGCGCCTTCCACGAGAGGTAGAACGGGTCGAGCGGGATGCAGTGCCCGCCGAGGCCCGGGCCGGGATAAAACGCCTGAAAGCCGTACGGCTTCGTCTTCGCTGCGTCGATGACATCCCAGACGTTGATGCTCATGCGGTTGCAGATGATCGCCATCTCGTTCGCAAGGCCGATGTTGATGTTGCGGTAGGTGTTTTCCAGAAGCTTCTCCATTTCCGCAACGGCGGGGGAATTCACCTCGTAAACGCCGCCTTCCAGAACGTTGCGGTACAGCGCGGCCGCCACTTCGGTGCAGTCCTTTCCGATGCCGCCCACGACCTTCGGCGTGTTCTTCGTCTTATACTGTTTGTTGCCGGGATCGACGCGTTCCGGCGAGAAGGCAAGATAGAAATCCTTGCCGCACACCAGCCCGGAGGATTCCAGAATGGGCTTCAGCAGTTCCTCGGTGGTGCCGGGGTAAGTGGTGGATTCCAGCACGATCAGCATGCCGGAATGAAGGTGCTTCGCGACGGATTCGGTCGAGCCCTTCACATAGCTGATATCCGGCTGCTGGTATTTGTCAAGCGGCGTGGGAACGCAGATGGCCACGCAGTCCACGTCGCGGATAAACGAGAAATCGCCGGTGGCGGAAAGCTTTCCGCTCTTCACGACGTCGGCCAGCGCGGAATTCACCACGTCGCCGATATAGTTGTGGCCGCTGTTCACGAGCTGCACCTTTTTCTCCTGCACGTCGAAGCCGATCGTCCGGTAGCCGGACCTGGCGATTTCAACCGCGAGGGGAAGCCCCACGTACCCGAGGCCGACAATGCCGACCGTCGCGGTCTTGTCCGCGATTTTGGAAAGTAACTCCGTTTTGATATTTGACATATTTGATACCTACCTTTTTGCTTTTCTCAATCTGTTGTCTTGTCTATTATATATAGGATATGGATAAAAATCAAAAGAAAACGGCTTTGTTTTCAAATTTCGTCCGTTACGGAAAAAATCTGCGGTCGCCGCCCCGCAAAAACGGGGCGGTGCGCAGATATCCCTTTCACCGTTTTCTGGCAAAAGCCACGATCACAAGGATTTGAGCACATCGCACACAGAGGCGACGATCTCTTCGGTGATATAGCCGTGCATGGGCAGGCTGAGCACCCGCCCGCTGAGGCTTTCGCTGACCGGCAGGCTGCCGGGCCGATAGCCGAGGGGCTTGTAGACATCCTGGAAATGGAGCGGCTTCGGATAGTAGACCATGGACGGGATCCCCGCCTTTTCCAGGCCTTTCATCAGGCGGTCGCGGTGGGCGGAGTCCTCGGCCTTGATGGTGTACTGCGCCCAGCTCGAAGAAAAGCCCTCCGGCACCTCCGGCACGTCGAACCGGTCTTTCAGCAGGGATGTATAGAGCGCCGCCGCCTTGTTGCGCACCGTGTTTTCCTTTTCGAAGGCGTGCAGCTTCGGCAGCAGGATCGCCGCCTGAAGCGTGTCGAGCCGCGAGTTCAGGCCGGGGCGGATGTTGTCGTATTTGAAGGTTCCCTTCCCGTGCACGCGGATGGAAACGAGCAGGTCGTAAAGCTCTTTGTCGTCGGTAAAGATCGCGCCGCCGTCGCCGTAGCATCCGAGCGGCTTGGCCGGGAAGAAGCTGGTGGCGGAAACGTCGCCGAACGAGCAGGCCTTATGGCCGCGGATCTCCCCGCCGAAGCCCTGGGCCCCGTCTTCGATGACAAACAGGCCGTATTCGCGGCAGATGGGAAGGATCCGTTCAAAGTCCGCCGGCTGGCCGAACAGGTCGACCGGAATCACGGCGCGGGGACGGAGCTTTCCTTCCTTTTTCACGCGCTGAATCTGTTCCAGCAGGGAATCCGGGTCCAGGTTGAACGTCCCTTCCAGCACGTCGCAGAACACCGGGGTCGCGCCCCGAAGCGTCGCGACCTCCGCCGTCGCGACGAATGTAAACGAGGGAACGAACACCGCATCGCCGGGGCCGATCCCCTTCGCCATCAGCGGCATCAGCAGCGCATCCGTGCCGTTGGCGACGGAAACGCAGTAGCGGCGGCCCGTAAAGGCGCACAGTTCCTGTTCGAACCGTTCCACCTGGGGCCCCGAAATAAAGTGGCATCCTTCGATGACTTCGGCGACGCCGGCGTCTATTTCCTTTTTCAGATGCGCGTACTGGGCCGACAAATCGTTAAACGCTATTTTCTGCATGTTTCTGTTTCCTCCTTCAGGCCGTTTGTTTCTTTTACATACTTTCTTGCGCACTTGGGGCAGTGAAGATTTTCATCGAGCTTCTCCCCGCACTCGCAGGCCCATCCGTGCTGACGCGCGGGGCACCCCATCATGACGGCGTGGTCCGGGACATCCTTCGTCACCACACTGCCCGCCGCGATGAACGCATGGCAGCCGATCCGGTGCCCGCACACGATGGTCGCGTTGGCGCCGATGCTGGCCCCTTCGCCCACCGGGGTGTGGCTGTAAAACTGAGCGCCCCGCTGGGGATATTTGCAGCGGGGGCGCTGCACGTTGGTAAAGACCATCGACGGCCCGCAGAAGACGTAATCGCCAAGCTCCACGCCTTCATAGACCGAAACATTGTTCTGGATTTTGCAGCGGTCGCCGATCCTGACGCCCGGCGCCACAAAGACATTCTGCCCCAGCGTGCACTCCCTGCCGATTTCGGCCCCGCCGGAAATATGGCAGAAATGCCAGATGCGGGTGCCTTCCCCGATTCGCGCCCCTTCATCGATACAGGCGCTTTCATGTGCAAAATAATCTTTTTTTTCGTTCACTGATTAACCGCCATTCTTCGGCAGCAGAATAGGATTAAGATTGCAAAGAATAGTCTGCCCGCGCGCCGCTGCCGAATACTGCGTGCGGGCCCGGTTTTTCGAAAATTTATCCTGTGATTCCGTTTATTCGTCTATTATATCGCTATTATTTCCCATAGTCAATCATTTCAAAAATGGATCGGAAACGGATTTTTATTGACAACAAATGTCAATCGTATTATGATGTAGATTGATTATTTTTTTGTTCCATACGGCAAAACAAAAAAAGTCCTGCCCGCCGCGCGGCGGCCGCGGCTTTCCGGGCAGGGGAAAGGGAAAGTTATGAGCAATTTTGTAAACCGCGACACCTTTATTCCCTACAATGTTCCCGACATCACCGACGCTGAAATCAGCGAAGTGGTGGACACCCTGAAATCGGGGTGGATTGCAAAAGGCCCCCGCACCGTAAAATTTGAAAAGGAATTTGCGGAATACCTGGGAGCAAAACACGCCGTGGCCATGAATTCCTGCACCGCGGCCCTGCATGTCGCGCTGGCGGCGAAGGGCATCGGCCCGGGGGATGAAGTCATCACCACCCCCATGACGTTCGCATCCACCGCCAACACCATCATCCATGTCGGCGCGACCCCCGTTCTTGCGGATATCGATTACAGAACCGGATGCATCGACCCCGATGAAATTGAAAAGAAGATCACCCCGAAAACGAAAGCGATCGTGCCCGTCCACTACAGCGGGCAGGTGTGCGACCTGGACCGCATCTATGAAATCGCCGACCGCCACGGCCTCTTCGTTTCGGAAGACGCGGCGCACGCGCTGTGGAGCCGCTACAAGGGCCGCCTGATCGGCAACCGTCTGCGCGGCACGGCTTCGTACAGCTTTTACGCGACGAAGAACCTCACCACCGGCGACGGCGGGATGCTGGTGACCGACGACGACGGGATCGCCGAGCGGGCCAGGGTGCTGGCCGGCCAGGGCATGAGCCAGAACGCGTGGAACCGCTATGCCAAGGGCGGAACCTGGAAATACGACATCGTCGAGGCGGGCTATAAGTACAACATGTTCGACATCCAGGCCGCGCTCGGCCTGATCCAGCTCCGCCGCCTGGAGGAGATGCAGGAAAAGCGCCTGAAGATCGCCGACCGGTATCAGAAGGCGTTCGGCGCGATCGACGCGGTCGACCCGCCGTTTGTACCGGAATACACCACGCACTGCTGGCACCTGTACGTCCTGCGCGTCGTGCCGGAGCTTCTGACGATCGACCGCGACCGGTTCATCGTGGAGCTCAACGAGCGCAACGTCGGCACCAGCGTCCACTTTATCCCGGTGCACAACATGTCCCTGTACCGCAACCGCTTCGGCTACAAGGAAAGCGACCTGCCGAACGCACAGAAGCATTTCGAGCGCATCATCTCGCTGCCGCTGTACCCTTCGATGACGGACGAGGAAGTCCAGTACGTCATCGACGCGGTGCGCGACATCGTGGAAAAATTCCACAAATAACAAAAGCTTAAAATTTCACAGAAAGGGTTCCCTCTCAAACGGGGACCCTCAGCCTATTAAAAAAGCCGGTCTACGCAAAAGCGTGAACCGGCTTTTTTTCGATACCCAGAGCCTCCTTAATCTTATATTTTAAGTAAGTCAAGCTTGAAAAAAGGTCCGTTTTAGAAGGAAATATTTTAGAACCGTATTCTTGATCATCAAGCAGATTGTCCCGGAAATTTATAAAATATCAGCTACTCTTTTTCACGGCTCATTCCCCGGCGTAGGGTTCCCCACATTGGTCATGATGTTTCGAATCAAAACGAACTCCATAAACAGGGAAATATGATACATATTAAAAGGCTTTTTACTGACCGGAAGCTGTTGAAACGGTAAAAATTCCCAGGGGACAAAAATCGGAAGCATCGCTAAGGCCAACATTATCCCGACAAAGATATAATCAGAAATAGGAATTGGCCCTTTCTTATGTTTTATTGACATGATTAAAATCATAAACACAAACCAAAAAGATACAAGCACCAAAATATCAATGAAGTCTAATCCGGTGATATCCACCCAGTTCATCAACAAATAAACGTTGAATAGCACCCATAGTATCCAGGAGCCCTTTTTCCTCGTTATTTTCTCTGCGATGATATCATAAGCGTTCATAAAATAACCCTCTTAAAAATTTAAATATTAAAATGTTTTGACCGTAACGTTAGTTGCATCTGAAGCAATAGTTATATATGGAACATCAGCCCATTCCGTTAAAACAGTTGTTGTCTGTCCTTCATATTTAGATGAGAGATATAAAGCGCAACGAGTTCCATTATTTATTCTTTTCCAGCCTTCGGAATTTACATATGTTTGCAATAATTTAACGGCAGTAATAGTGGCAATAGAATATGTTAACCATGTCGGAAATTTTACCTTAAACACCGCACTTGCAAGCTGCGCTGCAATCTCTGCTGAGGATATTGTTTCCCATGTTGACCAGTATTGAGATTGATCCCTTAGCCGATTTGTTTGAGTTACATTATAATACATTTCAGTCACATCAGCTATCCGATTATATTGTGCTGCTCCCCCATTAGGCGCATAATAGCTTCTAG
>ENA-UOOI01002606-UOOI01002606.1-fermentation-metagenome-genome-assembly--contig:-NODE-2606-length-15311-cov-4.209885_pt1 | contig 15311 bp, 13 predicted proteins | sample MGYA00245779_ERZ724027 | MGnify/ENA primary metagenome ERZ724027 (study PRJEB28704, sample SAMN03018318) | fermentation metagenome | biome: anthropogenic terrestrial biome; feature: soil; material... | reverse complement strand
CAAACATGAGAATGCAACCCGATTAGGAGTGAAATTCGAATGTTTTCCGGATTGCGGGAGTACCTTGTGCGGAGCAATCCGTGGTATCATTAAAGTGCAAACGCACAAAGAAACCTGTGCTCTTTTTCATGCCCGCATGAAAAAGGCATAGAACTTTAGATTATTACTCTGTGCCATCAATCATAGCATGAAGCCTCTTAAGTGCCTCAGCGATTCCCCCAACCTCATTGATCAGGCCTTCACGTACAGCCTCTCGTCCATCCAGCATTGTCCCTACATCCTTGACAAGCATACTTGTGTCCAACATCAATTCCTCAACACGATCCTTTGTAATCTGTGAATGTGTGGCAATAAATTCTGTAATTCGATCCTGTGTCTTTTCCATATTGCGATAAGACTGCTGAACTCCTATAAACATACCGCTTTGACGTACCGGATGAATCACCATCGTTCCACTTGGTACGATAAATGAGTAGTCTGCAGAAACTGCCAAAGGGACACCAATTGAATGACCTCCGCCGAGGACCAGCGACACTGTGGGTTTACTCATAGACGCGATCATCTCTGCAATCGCAAGTCCCGCTTCAACATCGCCTCCGACAGTGTTAAGCAGGATTAACATACCCTCTATAGTGCCATCATCCTCAGCCCTTGCAAGGTTAGGAAGTATATGTTCATACTTTGTCGCCTTAGCTCTGTCTCCCAGTGCCTCATGCCCCTCTACCTCACCAATAATTGATAACAGATATATATTACTCTTCGTAGCAACTAAATTTTCGCTTTGATTTTCCACCTTTTCATCCATACCTTTACATACTCCTGTCTGATCTTTTTCAAGAAGTATGTGCAGGAAAAGGCCTGTTTATTCATCCAGATTCGTGTAAACATACTGGACATCATCGTTGTCTTCGAGCATATCCAAAGTTCTTTGAAGATTCTTCTTGTCAGACTCATCGGTAAGAGACACATAAGTCTGGGGGATCATTGTGACATCTGCCTCAGCCATCAAGATTTTCTCTTTTTCCAGTGACTCACGCACAGCTGAAAAATCGTCAGGATCCGTGATAATCCCATAACAGTCTTCTTCTTCGGAAAAATCTTCTGCACCTGCATCAAGTGCTTTCATCATGAGATCATCGGCATCAGAAACATAGTCTTCTTTAGATATGATAATCTGTCCCTTTCTGTCAAACATAAAGGATACACATCCAGGGGTCCCTACATTTCCCTGCCCCTTAGTAAAAGCACTCCTGACATCCGCAGCCGTACGATTTTTATTATCAGTAAGAGTCTCAACGATAATCGCAATTCCACTGGGGCCATAACCCTCATATGTAATACGTTCATAGTTGTCTGCATTTGAATCGCCTGCAGCTTTCTTAATTCCCCGTTCTATTGTATCATTTGGCATATTATTCGCCTTGGCCTTAGCAATCACATCACGAAGTTTGCTGTTGTTCTCCGGATCAGGGCCGCCTTCTTTTACAGCAATCACAATTTCACGGCCAAGTATAGTAAAGATCTTACCTTTCTTGGCATCATTTCTCTCTTTTTTATGTTTAATATTTGCAAACTTTGAATGTCCTGACATGCTTTTTCTAACTCTCTTTCTATATAGTATCTCTTCAAAAATATAACACTGAAATTAACATTCGTCAAGTTTAGACAAATATCTTCAAGAGGAAAGATCCAGGCTGATCTTCAAGGCATGATCGACTTGGCTTAAAAGATCTGGCCTTAAGTGACAAATCTTGTCTTTCAGCCGCCGTTTGTCGATCGTGCGAAGCTGCTCCAGAAGAATTACGGAATCTCTCACAATCTCATAGGATGACGAATCAATTTCAACGTGTGTCGGCAGTTTTGCCTTATTCATCTTCGACGTAATCGCAGCACAGATCACTGTAGGACTGTGCTTGTTTCCAACATCATTTTGTATAATCAATACCGGGCGTATACCACCCTGTTCACTTCCTACCACGGGTCTTAAGTCCGCGTAAAAAATATCTCCTCTTCTTATAATCACTTTTTTTCACACTCCGATTTTATGTAGCTTATTTCAAGTATTTCCAAAAAATTCGGGTGTATTCAAATTTATTGATTCTCTAACTTTTTATTTTGTATCGTAAGCTCTTCGATCAGATCCGAAGCAATAACTCCCGCCTTTGAACGTCTAAACGATGCTGCTTCTCCCAATATTCCATGGAGATAAACCGCCAGTGGAATAACACGAATATCTGCATGATTGTCACTGCCCGCGAGAATGCCCAATATTATTCCTGTCAGTACATCTCCGCTTCCTGCTGTTGCCAGTGCTGAATTCCCGGAAGTATTAATATAAGCACATCCATTCGGAAGTATAGTAAGTGTCCTTGCATCCTTACAAACGCAGACGACACCATACTCCTGAACAAATTCCCGAACTGCTTTTGGAATATCCGAGCACAGCTCTGATACAGACATCCCCGTAAGTCTGGAAAATTCTCCTATGTGAGGGGTAACAATACACGGGGGAGCCGCAGATTTAAGCAGGCTCATATGTAGGCTGAGCAGATTTAAAGCATCAGCATCTATCACACATGGTTTATTTCCCTTATTTTTCAATACATATTCCAGAATCTGTCCGGCATATGGTTCTGTAGATATCCCCGGACCAATCCCAATTACGTCCGCCCACTCCATATCCTTTTCCAGCTGTTCACTCAGCGGCTCTTTTGTGTCAAAAACAGACAGCATTGCTTCCGGAAGATTAGACAAGATACTCTCCCTGATCTCATTTGTCGTATAAAATTTAAGCATCCCGGCTCCGGCCCTCATGCAGGCTTCACCTGAAAGAAGCGCTGCTCCCGCCATATTTTTTGATCCTGCAATTAATAATACTTTGCCAAAAGTTCCCTTATTACCATTTTCCTGTCTTATAAAAAGACTGCCAAGATCCTCTTTATCTGTTCGAAAAAAGCAGAAATTATCTTCATCCTGATTTTTTAGCCTTGTATCATAGATACCGATATCAGCAACCATCACATGGCCACTATGGGTTTGTCCATCTCGAAGAAATAACCCCGGCTTTGCATAAGCCATCGTCACTGTTACATCTGCCTGAACAGCGATACCCATAACTGTGCCGGTATCGCTGTTCAGGCCGGAGGGAATATCAACAGCCACGACCGGCACATGGCTTTCATTGATCTGACCCAGGATCACTCTCATCCGCCCTGTGACCGGACGTGAAAGACCTACACCGAACACAGCATCCACGATAACAGTATATTCCGCGTAGTCAGGATTTTTGACAAAATTAATCCGATAATTTCTGGCAATTTCTACCTGTTCCCTCATCCCCTCGCTAAATTTTTTGGGATCCCCGGCTACAAAGACTGATACCTTGTATCCTTTCAGATGAAGAATCCGGGCAGCACAAACGCCATCACCGCCATTATTTCCGCACCCACAGACAACCAGAATACGATCAGCAGAAAACCTTTTGCACGTAACCGCCTCAGAAACCGCAAGGCCCGCTCGTTCCATAAGGACAGAAGAAGGTACCTTCATGGAATTTATCGTATACTGATCCAACTTTTTCATCTGTTCTCCAGTTACTATCTTCTTCATACCTCTCTCCTTTTACCGTCCGTATGGTACCGAATGCAGGTTTGTCCTACTTCTCTTCTACCTTAGAATCCTTTTTGGTCGTGAGATTATATGACAATCTCATTAAGCTTTCGGCAAGATGAACATTTTCAACTACAACATCCTCCGGCAAAAGCAGATTGAGATCTGTATGGGCAAAATTCCAAATCGCCTTCACACCATAGTCAACCAGTTTCTCAGCAACCGAAACTGCCTCTGATTTCGGCAGCGTCAGTGCAGCTATTTCAACATGATGATCCGGAATAAATTCTGAAAGTTCATTCATCATATGAATCTCAATATCTCGAACCTTTTTGCCTTTGACGGCCGGATTCACATCAAACAACGCCACTGTTTTAAATCCACTGTTCTCAAAAGACTTATAATTAGCAAGTGCCTGTCCCAGATTACCTGCTCCCACAATAATCATATTATGTGTATGATTTAAACCGAGAATCTTACCAATTTCAGCATATAAATATCTTACATTGTATCCGTACCCCTGCTGGCCAAAACCGCCAAAATTATTCAGATCCTGTCTGATCTGTGAAGCAGTTACCTTCATCCGATTGCTGAGTTCACCCGAAGATATCCGTTCTACCCCATCATCCAGTAAGTCCCCCAGATAACGGTAATATCGCGGAAGCCTTCGAATCACAGCTTTTGAAATCAATTTCTCATCCAACTATTTTCCCTCCAAATGGATATATTCTCAAAAACTCCATAAAACTTCTATAATCAGCCTGTCATAGCCGAGTTCATCCATAAATTGCTATTATTAATTATAGTGGTATGGTATAACTTTGTCAAAGGAAAATGGCAATATCCTTGCCTAAGTGCTCAGTTATGAGTTATACTTATAAGCAGTCTGATGACTCTTGGCAGAGAACTATATGCAGGTACAAAGGATACTAAGGAGATTTTCAAATGATTTTATCATGTCAAAATATAAGCAAAAGTTTTGGAACTACTGAGGTATTAAAGAATGCCTCTTTTCATATAGAGGCCCATGAGAAGGCTGCATTGATTGGAATTAATGGAGCCGGCAAGTCAACCATGTTAAAGATTATCATGCGCGATATGTCAGCCGATGAAGGTGAGGTCGTACTGGCAAAAGACACATCAATCGGATACCTTTCTCAGCATCAGGATATCAAGGGTGCCCGCTCCATCTACGAAGAGGTATTGAGTGCCAGGCAAAACCTCATCGAGATGGAAGCTAAGATCCGCTCTCTTGAGACGCAGATGAAGAATGCTTCACAAAGGAAGCTGGAGAAACTGATGGCAGATTATACCCGTCTAAATCAGTCTTTTGAAATGCACAATGGTTACGCCTATCGAAGTGAAGTAACCGGTGTTTTAAAAGGTCTGGGATTCGAAGAATCGGAATTTACAAAGCTGGTATCCACACTTTCCGGCGGTCAGAAAACCAGGGTTGCTCTTGGAAAACTATTGATCACAAAACCGGATATCATTCTACTGGATGAGCCAACGAATCATCTTGACATGGCCTCGATCAACTGGCTTGAAACTTATCTGATCAATTATCCAGGAGCAGTGCTGATTGTCTCACATGACCGCTATTTTCTCGATCGTGTTGTGACAAAGGTAATAGAAATTGACGGTGGAAAAGTGTTAAGCTTTGAAGGAAATTATCATTCATACAGTGAAAAAAAGGCCCTCATCCGGCATGCTGCTATGAATGCCTATCTGAACCAGCAGCAGGAAATAAAACACCAGGAGGAGGTAATCGAAAAGTTAAAATCATTCAACCGTGAAAAATCAATTAAACGGGCCGAAAGCCGTGAGAAAATGCTTGACAAGATCGATCGTCTGGATAAACCCTCACAAGTCCGGGATGATATGCACATTGAGCTTACTCCTCAAATCACCAGCGGAAATGATGTTCTGCATGTCGAACATCTTTCAAAAAGTTTTGGCTGTGAGAGATTATTCTCTGACATAAATTTCGATATTAAACGTCAGGAGCGCGTTGCTCTGATTGGAAACAACGGAACCGGGAAAACAACCATTCTTAAAATATTAAACCAGATTGTTTTGCCTGACGAAGGAAAATTCGCACTTGGAAGCAAGGTACAGATTGGATATTACGATCAGGAACATCATGTTCTTCATATGGAAAAGACCGTATTCGAGGAAATTTCCGACACCTATCCGGATCTGAACAATACAATGATCAGAAATGTCCTGGCGGCATTTTTATTCACCGGTGAAGATGTATTCAAACCGATCAAAAGTTTGAGCGGCGGCGAGCGCGGGAGGGTTTCCCTCGCCAAACTGATGCTTTCAAAGGCAAATTTTCTGATCCTCGATGAGCCCACAAATCATCTGGATATTGTATCAAAAGAGATCCTGGAAAATGCTCTGTCAAACTATACCGGAACAGTTTTGTATGTTTCCCATGACCGCTATTTTATCAACCAGACAGCCACAAGAATTATAGAACTTACAAATGGACAACTTGTAAACTACATTGGAAATTATGATTATTATCGAGAAAAAAGAGAGCTGCTTACAAAAGCATATGCCCCAAAATCAGAGGATGAAACTACAGCATCTTCAACAGCAGCCGACTCAAAAACAGACTGGAAAAAGCAAAAACAGGAACAGGCAGAGCAGAGAAAATTAGAAAATGAAATTAAAAAATGCGAATCACAAGTTGAAGAGCTGGAAATAAAAAATGACAAACTGGACAAAGAGATGAGTCGTCCTGAAGTCTCAACGAATGTGACACGCTGCATTGAACTTTCGAAAGAAAAAGACATGATTGCAAAAGAGCTGGAAAAACTTTATGACAGATGGGAAAAGCTTTCTGAAAAAAAGGAGACAATATAAAGAGAAGAAACAATGGCCTCATAAGAAGCCTTTGTTTTTCTTCTCATATCTGAATGAAACACCTAGTTATTAAATCCTTGATTCTAACATCTCTCGTATAGCGAGGATAAAATCCCGGCTGTTTAAGATTTCAGGTCCTTTTATCGTGGTTATCAAAGCCAGGTCCTTTGTCATTCTTCCGCCCTCAATTGTGGCAAGTGTAGCCTTTTCCAAACGATCGGCGAATTCCACCATTTCACGATTCCCATCCAGTTCTCCGCGTTTTTTAAGTGCTCCGCTCCATGCAAAGATCGTAGCCACAGAGTTCGTGGAAGTCTCCTCTCCTTTCAGATGTCTGTAATAATGCCGCTGCACGGTTCCATGAGCCGCTTCATATTCATAGCAGCCATCGGGAGAGACAAGAACGGATGTCATCATGGCAAGAGAGCCGAAAGCAGAGGACACCATATCACTCATCACATCGCCGTCATAATTCTTGCATGCCCAGATAAATCCGCCCTCAGATTTCATAATACGTGCTACAGCGTCATCAATCAGCGTATAGAAATAAGTAATCCCGGCTTTTTTAAACTTATCCATATATTCATTTTCATATAAATCAGCAAAAACATCCTTAAATCTGTGATCATATTTTTTCGAAATTGTATCTTTCGTTGAGAACCATAGATCCTGCTTCGTATCAAGCGCATACTCAAAACAACTTTTTGCAAAGCTTGAAATCGAACAATCTAGGTTATGCTGTCCCTGTACAACACCGGCGGACTTAAAATCGTGAATCAGAAGTGTCTGCTCCTCTCCATCTTCCGGTACATAGAGTAATTCTACCTTTCCCGGTCCAGGTATCACCATCTCAGCATTTTTATAAACATCTCCATAAGCATGCCTTGCAATTGTGATCGGTTTCTTCCAGTTTTTAACGCAAGGCTGTATTCCTTTTACCACGATTGGAGAGCGAAATACTGTGCCATCCAGCATTGCACGGATGGTTCCGTTCGGACTTTTCCACATCTTTTTCAAGTCATATTCTTTCATACGGTCGGCATTAGGAGTGATAGTTGCACATTTTACCGCTACTTTGTATTTCTTTGCCGCATTTGCACTGTCTATGGTCACCTGGTCATCAGTTTCGTTGCGGTGAACCAGACTCAGATCATAATATTCTGTATTCAAATCAATAAATGGTAACAGCAATTCATCTTTGATCATCTGCCATAAGATGCGTGTCATCTCATCTCCATCCATTTCAACCAGGGGTGTCTGCATGCTTATTTTTTTCATAATGTCTCCTTGATAAAACTTAATCATCGGTTATCAGTAGTGATGCTCCTGAATTACATTGCACTTCGTGCTTTCCAATCCTGCAATAATTACAGTATAAAGTATTTTCTATTTCTTCTCAAGTAAGAAATTCATCCAGCTGAAATAATCCCCGTCCCTGCAGGTTATGTGGAAGTCCCAGATCTTTTGCAGTATCAAGCAGTCGGGCCTTGACTTCAAGATTGGTAAGCCATGGATATTTCTCGAGCAGGAGAGCTATCCCGCCTGATACCTTAGGCGTGGACATCGAAGTTCCGCTTTTGGCAGTGTATCTCCCCTGTCTGATCGCACAGCTGACCACCGAATCCCCAGGAGCAACAATATCCGGTTTGCTGATACACTCCCTCGTGGGACCCCTTCCTGAGATTGGCAGAGCAGAAGTGATCATATCCGAAGAACCCACGGTGATCACCTTCCTGCTGCTTCCCGGTGCCGTCACGCTTCCCGGTTTTGGCCCCATATTGCCGGCAGCTGCAACCACTATAAGACCGGCATCCCACACTCGTTCGACCGCATCAATAAGCTTTTTGTGAATATGATAATCTTTTTCTGTCGTACCAACAGATATGTTGACGATTCGTATCCCATACTTCTTATAATATACAAGTACCCAGTTGAGTGCTTCCAGAACTAGATCCTTATCCCCATTCCCATACTGATCCAGGACTTTTAGAGAAATAATATTAGCTCCCGGTGCCACACCCCGGTATCTCCCATAGGAACAATTTCCATTTCCAGCCGCTATTCCTGCTGTGTGAGTGCCGTGTCCATTGTTATCATAAGGTACATCTATATGATTAACAAAATCCCTGAAAATCAGAATTCGATCGTCAAAATCTATATGAGGGAAAATACCCGTATCGAGAAAGGCAATGCCAATCCCCTTTCCTGTCAAATCATCTTCCATCTATCCGCCTCATACTTATCTTCCTTATACTATATGCCAGGAAGAGATCTGACGCAATCAGGCGAAAGAATGTAATGATACACAGATTGTTACGCTCTTCGAGCTCTCACAATCTTATCATATTGTTTTTTTGATCAGTTCTTTTGCCTCGGAAGGATTCGCCTTTCCCTTCATTTCTTTCATGACCTGCCCGACAAGAAATCCCAGAATTTTTTCTTTTCCGGCTTTATATTCTTCTACAGGATTTGGATTCTCTTTAATAACTTTGTGAACCACCGCTGTCAGTAATTGTGTATCTTTTACGGTCTTAAGACCATGTTCCTCCACATAACACTCTGGATCTACGTTCTCCAGAAAAATCTTTTCGAAGACCTCTTTCGCAACTGTATTGCTCACTGCACCTTCATCGGAAAGCCGAACCAGCTTTGCGAGGTTCTCCGGTGAAAATGACAAATCATCCGGCTCATATTCATACACTTTTAAGAGCCGTAATGTCTCTCCCATCAGCCAGTTTGAAACCTTTTTAGGCTTTTTGCAGATTGCAGTAGTGGCTTCAAAGAGATCAGCCAGTTGGCGTGAACCGGTCAGAATCTGAGCGTCATACGTTGGCAGTCCATACTCTGTTTCATAACGTTTTTGTTTCTCAGGCTGAAGCTCCGGCAAAGATCTTTTCACCCGTTCCATCCATTCATCACTGATTCGAATCGGAGGAAGATCCGGATCGGGGAAATACCGATAATCCCGGGCATCTTCTTTGGACCGCATGGCATAGGAATACTCTTTGTTATCGTCCCATCGGCGCGTCTCCTGTATCACCAGTTCCCCTGATTCAATTAATTCAATCTGACGTCTGCGTTCACCCTCAATTGCATGCCGGATAGCCTTAAAGGAATTCAGATTCTTCATCTCTGTTCGCGTTCCCATCTGTCGGCTCCCACATTCTCGAACTGACAAGTTCACATCTGCACGCATGGATCCCTCCTGCAGCTTGCAGTCAGAGACGCCCAGATATTGCAAAATCAAACGAAGCTTCTCCAGATAAGCCACAACCTCATCCGCATCTCTCATGTCCGCTTCCGACACAATTTCAATCAGAGGGACTCCGCTTCTGTTATAATCAACAAGCGAGCAATCTTCCCATTCATCATGAATCAGTTTTCCGGCATCCTCCTCCATATGAATCTCATGAATCCGAATCTTCTTATTCCCGCCCAAAGTCAGGATCTCTATAAATCCATCATGACAGATTGGAACATATAGTTGAGAGATCTGGTAGTTTTGTGGATTGTCCGGATAAAAATAATTCTTGCGGTCAAACTTACAATACTGATTAATCCCGCAGTTAGAAGCTAGTCCAACGGCCATAGCATATTCCACCACCTGTCTGTTTAAAACCGGAAGAGTCCCCGGCATTCCAGTACATACCGGGCAGGTATGTGTATTTGGTTCGCCTCCAAATTCCGTCGAACACCCACAGAAAATCTTTGTTTCTGTGGCAAGTTCTACATGGACTTCCAGTCCAATTACTGTTTCATATTGTTTTGTCATCTGCATGATACCCCCTTTTCAAAGCTATAAGCAGCACCAAGCAGTGTCTTCTCTGAAAAACAATTGCCAATTAGCTGCATCCCAATCGGAAGCCCTTCTTGGTTCAGGCCGCAAGGCAAAGATATGGCAGGCAGCCCGGCCAGGTTCACCGAAACCGTATAAATATCATCCAAATACATCTTAAGAGGATCTCTTAAAGATGTTCCAAGTTTCGGAGGAGTCCCGGGAGATACGGGTGTCAACAAAACGTCGTATTTTTGAAATGCATAGTCAAAGGATTGTTTGATCATATTTTTTGCTTTTAATGCCTTGATATAGTAAGCATCGTAGTACCCCGAGCTTAATATAAAACTTCCCAGCATGATACGATGTTTGACTTCACTTCCAAATCCCTGTGTACGACTTTTCTTATACATATCGTGAAGGCCTTCGTATTCTAGCGCCCTGTATCCATATTTTACACCATCAAAGCGTTCCAGATTCGAGCTGGCCTCGGCAGAGGCTATCATGTAGTAGGCCGGTATGGCGTATTCTGTCATTCCCAGCTCAAAAGACTCCACAATTGCACCATTTTCCTTTAATACTTTTGTCGCTTCCAGAATGCTCTCTCTCACTTCGAAATCTAAACCTTCTTTGAAATAATCTATGGGAATCCCTATCCTCAATCCGTGAATATCCTGACAAAGAGCAGAAGTGAAATCATAATCTTTTAAATTCACCGAAGTGGAATCTCTAAGGTCATGCGAGGCAATGACAGATAATAGTGCCGCACAGTCACCCACGTCCTTCGCAATCGGTCCAATCTGGTCTAATGAGGACGCGTAGGCAATCAGACCATAGCGAGAAACTGTTCCATAAGTCGGTTTTAATCCTGTAACCCCGCAAAAAGCACTCGGCTGCCGTATAGAGCCGCCGGTATCCGAACCCAATGCAATACTGACCTCACCGGCCTTCACTGCCGCGCAGGATCCTCCTGATGATCCACCTGGTACATACTCAGGATTTATAGGATTTCGAGTCATGCCGTATGCTGAGGTCTCAGTCGTACTTCCCATGGCAAATTCATCCATATTTGTCTTTCCGATGATCACCGCGCCGGCTTTTTTTAGCCTGTCCACTACCCATGCATCATAAGGAGGTGTAAAATCAGAAAGCATCTTAGAGGCACAGGTCGTCTTGATTCCTTTTGTACATATATTGTCTTTCACTGCAACCGGAACTCCGGCCAGCGATCCTGTAAGCTCTCCATTTTCTATCCCTTTTTGTACTTCCCTGGCTGTATTTAAAACCTTTTCTTCATCCACTGTGATAAATGCATTCAGATCTTTTTCCTTTTGTTGTATTTCTTTCAGTGACACTTGAGCAGCCTCCACTGCCGTAATCTCACCGGACTGTATCATTTTTGACAGCTGAACAGCTGTAATTTTTCCAAGATCCATCTTTTTCACCTCCTATTCTACCGTCTTGGGAACCAGATACTGGCCGTCTTTTTTCTTAGGAGCATTTGCAAGCATGTTGTCCCGGTCATCATCATTTGTCACCACGTCTTCACGAAACACATTGTCAACCGGCAAGATATGAGACATTGGTTCAATCCCATCCGTGTCAAGTTCTTTCAACTTGTCGACATAATTCAGCATTTTTTGCATCTCTTCCTTTGCCTTATTTCTCTCATCTCCATCCAGGTCCAGTTTGGCAAGAATAGATACATAATTAATCATTTCATCTGTTATTTTTTCAGCCATTGTCATATTCTCCTACTTTTTTACTTAGATTACGGAACAAGTCTCCCCTGATCGCGAGGGAAAAGCGTCGTTTCGCGGACATTATCATCACCGATAAGCTGCATGGTAAGGCGTTCAAGTCCAATTCCAAGACCGCCGTGTGGAGGCATACCGTACCGAAAGACATCCAGGTACTTCTGCATCCCATCTACTTCAATTTTTCTCGCTTTCATCTTTTGGCACAATTCGCAATAATCGTGAATGCGCTGACCGCCGGTTGTGATCTCCATTCCATGAAAGAGAAGATCAAAACTCAAAGTGAAAGTCGGATCTTTCGGATCGTCCATAGCGTAAAACGGACGTTTCTTTGATGGATAGTGCGTGACAAAAACAAAATCAGCATTGTCCTCTTCTTTAAAGTACTGTCCGATCAGCAATTCTTCCTCGGGTTCCAGATCGTAGGGGTTTTTAATTTTCCGATGATATTTTTCAGATACCAGTTCTTTTGCGTTCGTAAATGTCACATATGGAATTTCATCAACTTTTGGAAGTTTAATGTCAAGAAGATCTAACTCTTTTTTATAATCTTTGTCGAGCAAGTTTACCATGTACTGTAGAAATCCCGTCTCCATCTCCATAATATCTGTGAAATTCTCTACATACCCCATCTCTAAATCAAGAGACGTATATTCGTTTAGATGACGTTTCGTATTGTGCTTTTCCGCCCGAAAAACGGGCCCGGTCTCGAATACTCGGTCAAAGACACCTACCATCATCTGTTTGTAGAACTGAGGACTCTGCTGAAGCACTGCCGGTCTGTGAAAATACTCCAGTCGAAACAAGTTTGCCCCTCCCTCTGCACTCTTTGCACCGATTTTCGGCGTGTGTATCTCTGTAAATCCCTGCTCGTAAAGAAACTCACGGAACCCTCTGACAATTCCTTCCTGAAGTTTAAATTTCGATCTCTCACGAATATTTCGAAGGGCAATTGCTCTCTGGTCAAGCCTGGCTTCAAGTGAAGCGGAAAGCTTCCACTTTGAGATATCAAGCGGGAGTGTCTCCTTTGGTTTTGACAATACCAGAATGGATGTAAGAAGGATCTCAATCCCACCCGGGGCACGCTTCTCTTCTCTTAAGATTCCTCTGACACAGACTGTTTCACCCTCTTTTAGCTCATTAACAGAGACGTCCAAGGAACTGTCCTCATATACCGTCTGAAGTAGTCCATCCCATCTCCTGAGTATCACAAAAGCGATTTCACCCATGTTTCGGACAGCGTGTATCGCGCCTTTTACTGTTACCTTGGTTCCTATATAGACTTTATCTTGTAACTTAGAAATCGTCAAATCCTCATGATCCATCGTTCCATATATATATTTCATATATAACTCCTTTCTGAATATAAAAATGTCCCGAAGCATCGTATCAAACGACACTTCGGGACGGATTATCTTATTCCGCGGTACCACCCGCATTATACAACCTATGTTGTATCTCTTTAAGAGCATAACGTGCTCCCCTCGGAACTGCCTACTGCTATTTCGACAGAACGGCTCCGGAATGTTCCCTGTTGTACATTTCTTCTCATGCAGATGCTCTCAGTCGGTGACACCCGCTTCCTGTCAAGTTCCATGTACAGAGTTTCCTTCATTGCCTTTTCATATTATTAACATTTCTGTGTAGTATACACAAAAATCATATATTTGTAAAGGGTATTATAATTTTTTTATTCTGTCCAGTGCTTCTACAGTACTCTCATACGTTCCAAACGCGGTCAGCCGGAAATATTCCTCGCCGGAAGGGCCGAATCCGGCACCTGGCGTTCCGACAACATTTGCCCTCTCCAGTAATGCATCGAAAAATTTCCATGAGGTCATACCATTCGGTGTTTTCATCCAGATGTAGGGAGCGTTGACGCCTCCGGTTACCGTATATCCGGCAGATTTAAGCCCTTCAGAGATCACTCTGGCATTTTTCATGTAATAGGCTACCTGAGATTTGATTTGACTTTGTCCCGCCGGTGAATAGACAGCCTCACCTGCTCTTTGAACAATATAGGGAGCACCATTATATTTTGTTCCGTGACGTCTTGCCCAGAGACTGTGAAGAGCGACCCCCTCCTCGGATTTTAAATCTTTTGGAACAACCGTATAGCCCAGCCGCATACCGGTAAAGCCTGCATTTTTAGAAAAACTGTGCATCTCGATAGCACAAGTTCTCGCACCCTTACACTCATAGATCGAATGCGGCACATGATTCTCTGATATATAGGCCTCATAGGCGGCATCATATATGATAACGGCTCCGACGCGGTTTGCATAATCTACCCATACCTGCAGCTGCTCTCTGGTAAGAGTCGAACCTGTAGGATTGTTCGGATAGCACAGATAGATGATGTCCAGAGCCTCTTTTGGCAATTCGGGACAGAAATCATTCTCCAGCGTGCATGGCATATAGACAACACCAGAAAACGTTCCTGTCAATGCATTATATTCACCGGTTCTCCCTGCCATGACATTAGAATCCACATACACAGGATAAACCGGATCGCATACAGCGATTTTATTGTCCTGACTGAAAATTTCCTGTATATTTGAGCAGTCACACTTTGCACCGTCGGATACGAAGATCTCATCTGCATATATGTCGCATCCTCTCTTTTGAAAATCATTCTCTACAATTGTATTCCTTAAAAACTCATAACCAAGATCCGGGGCATAACCGTGAAAGGTCTCTTTGTTTCCCATCTCATCTACGGATTTGTGAAGAGCTTCGATGATTGCAGGCGCAATTGGCTGCGTCACATCTCCTATCCCTAATCGAATTACTTGTCTGTTCGGATTTTCCTCCTCATATTCTTTCACTTTTTTTCCAATTTGGGAAAACAAATAGCTTCCCTGAAGTTTCAGATAATTCTCATTTACTTTGATCATCCGCAAATGACATCCTTTCTAATAATTCATTAGTGTTATTACCATTTCTGCTGTTTCAATAAGATTGGTTCCGTTTTCCATACTTCGTTTCTGAAGATAACGATGTGCCTCGGACTCTGTCAGGTGATTTCGTTCCATGAGAAGACTTTTTGCCTCATCGATGATGGACTGGTCCTTTTTGCTGTGTGTCTTTTTGTTTTTTCTGACCATTTTAATCCGACGATTCATCATCCGCACAGTGGCAACGAGATCATTTACTGACAGCGGCTGCGAAAGAGACATAATACCGCTGTCCTCATAGGAACTCAATACCCGCTCGGATGCGATCAGCAACATCTCAAATCCGTCCGGGAGCAATTCGTGAAGTTCGGTAAAAAACATATCCGGAAGTTTATAGCC
>ENA-UOOI01002605-UOOI01002605.1-fermentation-metagenome-genome-assembly--contig:-NODE-2605-length-15312-cov-3.735466_pt1 | contig 15312 bp, 20 predicted proteins | sample MGYA00245779_ERZ724027 | MGnify/ENA primary metagenome ERZ724027 (study PRJEB28704, sample SAMN03018318) | fermentation metagenome | biome: anthropogenic terrestrial biome; feature: soil; material... | reverse complement strand
ACGCATCAATCGAAAAAGAGAGGGTTCTGTCGCATCTTTCCGTGGCCGTCGAAAAGGATTCCGGGACGCTGAGCGGAATAACGGGACTGGGGCGCGGTTCTTACGACGAGTCACCGGAAGCGGGACCCGGATCAGGGCCCGGAGGAAATGGGAATCCACCGCCGGAGATCCTGGAGCAGGGGTCGATCACATACCTTCGTCCCGGGGAGAAAATCAATACGATCGCGCCGGCGGGCACCAGTTCCACCGTGGACCCGATGGTGAAGACGACGCAGCGTCTCGCCGGGAGCGCGGTCGGCCTGAGTTACGAGGCAACCTCCAGGGACATGAGCAAGTCCAATTACTCCTCCGCACGGCAAGGGTTGCTGGAGGACCAGAAAACATATCGGCCCCAGCAGAAATACATGATCGAGCATTTGCTCGACGTGATTTACCCCGAATGGCTCGACTGGGCGGTGCTGAGTGGGCAGTTGACAATTCCCGGTTATTTTCAAGATCCGGAGCAGTACCGCAAGCATGTGTGGATTTCGGCCGGATGGGACTGGATCGATCCCTCGAAAGAGACCGGCGCGAACCTGACCGCGCTGAAAACCAACCAGAAAACGCTGCAGGAGATCTGCGCGGAAAAAGGCAGGGACTGGCGCGAGGTTTTGCGGCAGCGCAAGCGCGAAGAGGATATGCTCGATGAGCTGGGGCTCGATGATGGGCTTGAGGCGGCCGCTTCGCCTCCGGTCGCGGATGTCGGAAAACAAAATGACGATGAAGACGAGGAGGATGATGAAGATGCCGATAGCGGCGACGAGAAATGACGGCGGCGGGGCCGCGCATGGCGGGACGATCATGCGGTCCCAGGCGTTGATTTGCCGTGCCGTGGACGGGGCCGCGAACCAGTATGAGATCTCTTTTTCGAGCGAGACACCCGACACAAGGTTCACGGTCCCGCAGATCCTTTTGCATACGGCCGACGCGGTCGACCTGAGCCGGTTCGAGAACGGCGTCGGCGCCCTACTTTTTGAGCACGGTTTTGATTTTAGTTACGGGAGTGTCCCGATCGGAAAAATCGATAAGGCCTGGATCGACGAGGGTACCCACACGGGCCGGGCGATCATCGAGATGGACGCCGACGATCCGCCATCTGCCCGCCTGCAGGCGAAGCTGGACAAAGGAATGCTGACCGGCGTTTCAGTCCGCGGCCTGGTGGAATCTTGGACGGAACTGGAAAGCGGAATAAAAAGCCCGGACGGGCGGTTCACCGGCCCGGCGATCCTTGTGACAAAATGGATGCCCATTGAGATCAGTCTGACACCGACCCCCGTCGATCCGACGGTCGGATACGGCAGAAGTATAACAGAGGAGGAAATGTTTATGCCTGAAAGAAATTTGACCAATGACGGGGTGGGGAATGCGTTGCCCACTATGCCGATAGGTACCGTGGCCCAGACCGTCCAGACCGCTGCGGCGGAGCCGGTGAGATCGCTTGAGACCCCGGCGGCAGCGCAGTCGGCGACCGCGATAGCAAGATCGGAAAACGTACTGGCCTCGGGGCTGGCCACGTTGGCCGCAGCCCCTGACCCGGTCGCGGCGGAACGGCAAAGGTCCGCGGACATCTCGGCGCTGTGCCGCAGCTTCGGGCTGGATGATACGGAATTCATCCGCTCCGGCGCGGCGGTCGATGTGGTGCGTACGCAGGTCCTCGCGCAGTTGCAGCGGCGGAACGCTCCGGTCGCGGCCGGCGCGGAAACCGGTACCGGCGTGCAGGTTACGCGCGACGAGATGGACAAGGTCCGCTCGGCCGCTGCGGATGGCCTGCTGATGCGCTGCAATGTGCATGTTGAGCATCCGGCAGAGGGTGCGACCGAATTCCGCGGGATGAGCCTGCAGGCGATCGCGGCGGAATGTCTGGCGAGATCCGGGGAAGCCCACGCGAACCGCATGAGCCGCGACGATCTTTTTCGCAGGTCGATGACGCCGGACAGCGCGTTCGTCGCGATTGCGGACGACGTCGCGAACCGGACGGTGCTCGCCGCCCAGCAGCTTGCGCCGACCACATTCCAGCTCTGGACCAGCGTGGCGAGCCAGCCGGACTTCCGCCCGACGCATATTTTTGAGGTCAGCGACGGCGGGAACCTCGAGGAGATCCCGCAGAACGGCGAATTCAAGGAAGCAAAACTTTCCGATAAGGAAGTCGCGGTGCGTCAGCTGATCACGGTCGGCAAAATGGTCAATTTTACCCGGCAGCTGTTCATCAACGACGACATCGGGCAGATTACGCGGACTCTGACCACATACACGCTGGCATTTGCCCGCGGGATTAACCAGAGCGTCTATAACATTTTGAAATCCAATCCCGCGATGAGCGACGGGCGACAGCTTTTCAGCGAAGCGCACCACAACCTCGGAACCGGAACGGTCCCCGGGACGTCGTCTTTCAGCGAGGCCCGCAAGCTGATGAGGCAGCAGGTCGACCAGGACGGCAAGACCAAGCTTAACATCGCTCCGGTGTATGTGCTGACGGGTTCCACAACGGAAACCAGCATTGAGGCGCTGCTTGCGTCCCTGGCCGATCCTTCCGGAGCCAACTCCGGTGTCGCGAACGTTTTCCGCAACAAGCTGCAGATGATCACGGACGCAGAGATCGATGTCGACAGCGGGACCCAGCCGTATTTCTTCGCGGCGAACCCGAACCTGACGCCGACGATCGAGGTCAGCTACCTCAACGGCAACGAGGGGCCGGTCGTGGAGTCCGAAGTGAGCTTCGACCACCTCGGGATCCGCTACAGGATCTACGGCGACCGAGGGATCACGCTGCTCGGTTATCGCGGCCTGGTTAAGAATCCCGGCGTCTCCGCAGGTTGACGCCGGCAGAATGATGGAGGTATAAAAAATGGCTAAATATGTGCAGCCCGGGAAGATCATCAATTTCACGAACACCACGGAAGCCGACATCGCCTATGGTGATGTGGTTGTTCTCACTTCCCGGATCGGAGTTGCGGCGTGCGACATTCCGATCGACGGACTCGGAACGGTTGCGCTTGAGGAAGTCTACGAGATGCCGGCGGAGACGACCGCCGCCTTCACAGTAGGTGAAAAGCTCTACTGGGACGCCGCCAACAAGTGTCTGACGGCGACGACCACCGGCGGCATCGTTGCGGGGATCGCCGTCGAGGCGAAAGCTGAGGCGGACGCCGTTGCGCTTGTCAAGCTGGAGGGCTGAAAGATGATCAAACTTTTGGTCCCCGCGATGATCGGCGGCAGGCTGCTGCCGACCGGGACGTTGACGGTCGCTTCCGCGGAGCTGGAGGAAAAGCTGATCGCGGCCGGGAATGCGAGGCAGGAGCCGGCGGTACCGGCCGCCGGTTGGAAGGATCCGGACGAAGACACCGCAGATCCCGCGGAGCCGGACGCGCCGGCGGAAAAAGAGCGGGCCGACACTGATCTGAAGCTCGGTCGAGGCGGAGTGCAGTCGAAATGACGCTGCGGGAACAGTTCGGCGACGACCTGGGTATTTTCCTCGACGATGACGAGCTGGCGACGGAGCATGCAATCAAAACGACCGCGGACCCGGAGGGCAAACCGATTCTGTGCGTGGTGGATAACGACGAGGCGCTGCAAGATGCGATAAAATCCCAGGGAACCTACGATGGCAATATCCTTTTTTACGCGAGGACTTCGGACCTTCCCGGGATCAGACAGGAAATGATGCTCACTTTCGACGACGTTCCTTTTTCGGTTTCGGGCGTCGTCGAAGAGGACGGCATGACGCAGGTAACTCTCGCCGCGGCGCAGGGGGGATTCTGAATGGCCAATAATACGATCTACGCGAATACGACGCAGCTTGACCGGATGGCAAAACTGCTGGAGCACTACCCGAAGGATGCCGTCAAGGTCATGAACGCCGTCCTCGGCCGGGCAGTCGATACAGTCCGCGTGGAAACGGCCCGGCAGATCCCGAAAGTCTTCGGGGCCCCGCAGAAAGAGATTCGGGGCGCCCTGAATAGCGGGCAACGCAAGGTTAAGACCATCATGGGTGCGGCGGGGGAAGGGAGTGTTTCTATTGTTGTCCTCGGTCGGTCGTTGACAGTGACGCGTTTTCAGCATACTCCGGTGTCTCCCCAAAAACCGGGCAAGGGAAAGAGGCGCAGAATGGTCCCTGCGGCGGTAAAAATTCTAAATGCCAATGGGATGAAGCGAATCGGGCCGCTTTCTGGGGCGGGTGGAGCAAATAAACCGGTTTTTCTGATGCCCTCGAAAAAAAATTCGGAAGATCGCTATCTGTTCGCGGTGAGAACCGGCGTTATGAAGGGGAAAAAGGAAACAGTTAAGGCCTTGCGGACTATTTCCATCCCGCAGATGGTCGCGAACGAGAAAGTCGGCGGCGCGATTGTCGACCGGGTCAACGAAACGATCTCGAAGCGCCTGACCCACGAACTCGACCGGGCGTTCGGGAATCTCGGCACGAATCTGACGCAGGGGGAGAAGTGATGGAAACGGTGTCGTCGCTTTTCGCGGTGAAAGCCTGGCTCGAGGGACTGATCCAGCAGGAAAACGTTCGGCTGAAGGCCCCGCAGCAGAACGACAAAACGGACGCTTATACCCTTGTCTTCCCAGCCGTGCACGTCGGGTACGTCCCGCCAAAAACGATTTTGAACGATTCGACCGAGATCCGCATCCCCTGTCTGGTCGTCGGGACGTCCGAAGCGGACAGCGACGATGAAAGCAATTCGCTGGATCTGCGGATCACGGCGGCGATCTGGGACCCGGGAACGCAGGCCATCAGGGAAAGCAGCCAGAAACTGCAACTGGCGCAAAATTTCGATGGATACATCACGCTGCTGAATCTGCTGGACCGGGTCAAACGGTGGATTCGGCGGGAAGATTCAGTCGCCGGGCATTTCCGGCCGGAATCGCAGGTCAAGCTGACAACCAATGAGGAACAGCCCTGGCCGTACTGGTACGGGGCCGTGGAGGTTACGGTTTCCGAAGAACCGGACCCGATGACCCGGTATTCGGGTGTTTTAAATTGAGGAGATGAAAAAATGAGTGATTATCAGCATGGCGCCTATGCCCAGCAGGAAGACAGTCCGGATTACACGTCGCCTGCCGGCGTCGGCACCATCCCGGTCTACATCGGCCGCGCGCCGGTCCACCAGCTGGCAGACTACGCAGGCAAGACCAACGTCCCGATCCTGATCTCGGGATGGCTGGACGCGCTGACGAAGATCGGGTACAGCGACGACTGGAAGGATTACGACCTCTGCGAGGCGGTGTATGCGCATTTTCGCAATGTCATCCATAGCGTAGGGCCGATCATCGTCATCAACGCCTTGAATCCGGGCGACAAAAAGGATGAGACGCAGAAGACCGCAAGCGTGAGTTTCGTCAAAAAAACGGCGACCATCGAAAACCCCCGCGTGATCCTGAAGACGGTCGCCATTGCCGACAAGGTCCTCGGGACCGATTTCAGCGCCGCTTATTCTGCGGATGGCCAGTCGGTCGTGATCACCGACCTGACCGGAGCGATGACGGCGGCCGACGTGACTTTCTACGAGGTCGACCCGGACGGCGTCACATCGACGGACATCATCGCCGCGATCAACACCGGCGTGCCGCTGGTGTATTCCATGATTTCCGAGGTGCCGACCCTGCTGGCCGCGCCTGGGTGGAGCGACAAAAACGATGTCTTCGCCGCGCTCGTCACGATACTCGACAAGATCAATGGACATTGGTATTCATGGCTCAACGCCGACATGAACGCCTCGACGGTCAAGACGATCGCCAACGCGATCGCGGCCAAGGGCGTTTACGAAAATCTCACGGCGGCAGGCGCACTTCTGTGGCCGATGGCCAAAAAAGGAGACCGGATTTTCCATCTGAGCACGCTTGAGACCGTCACGATGCAGTGGACGGATTTTCAGAACAACAACGTGCCGTACGAGACGCCGTCGAACAAGCAGGTCGACGTCGACTCCCTCTGCCTGGCGGACGGCACCGCGATCCAGTCGGACCAGACCGCAGAGAACCAGCTTAACGCCGCCGGAATCGACACCCTGACATATTGGGAGGGCACATGGAGGATGTGGGGGCCGCACACGATGAAATTTGCGGACGGTGCCAACATCAATGACCGGGACATTTTCGACTGCAATGTGAGGATGGTGCGGTACGTCGAAAATACCTTCCAGCGCACGTATGGGCTGGAGGTCGACAAGCCGATGACCCGGGGCCGGAAGGATTCCATTCTCAACGACTTTCAGGCATGGCTCGACAGTCTGATCCAGGACGGCGCGTTGCTGCTGGGGGCGGTCGAATTCCAGGAGGCGAACAACCCGCTGAACGACATGGTGCAGGGGAATTTCGTTTTTGATACGGAATTCACGAATCCCGTGCCGGGCAAGAGCCTCACGAACAAGGTCAAATGGACGGCGGGCGGCCTGACGACGCTATTTGGAGGTGAAAGCTGATGCCGAGGACTTTAGTAGTCGGCGCGACCGGCGGAATTAAAGTGCTGGCGAACAGCCATGAGATTGCAAATGTCACGAGTATTTCCCTGCCGGAAATAGAGCTTAAAACCGAGGAAGTCACCGGAGCGGGGGTCCTTGGAAGTGTGGAAATGCCGACCCCGGGGCAATTCGGGGCGATGACCACGACGATTTCTTCCCGGGCATTCGGGACGGACAAAAAATATGTGCTAGCGCAGACCGTCAACCTTGAGATTCGCATCGCGGCCAACATGCGCGCGAGCGACGGAAGCCTGGTCGTCTCGGGGACGCGGTTTTACGCGACCGGACATCCCAGCAAGATCACAAACGGAAGCGGAGAGGTCGGCAAGACCCGCGACGAGAGCATTGATTATTCGACGGTGAGGTACCGTGAGGTCGCCGACGGGGAAGAGACGCTGCTGATCGACCAGGTGGCCGGCGTCTATAAGGTCGGCGGCGTGGATCAGCTCGCGTCGCTCAAGGCCGCGCTCGGCTGATAAGGAGGAATTTTCTTGGAAGAAAAAATCAGAAAGCTCGATCCGTACCCTGAGGAAACCTTGGCCGACGAGAGTGAGCATATCAAGATGGGGACGCTGGGTGCCGAGGATGCGGAGGACGAACAGCCTGAAGATGTGAAAAATCGTCTGAAGCTGAAGCATCCGCTGAAGGTCGCGGGTAAGATGCTGGATCATATCGACTACGATCTGGACGGACTGACGGCGGCGGACATGCACTGGGCATCCAAATACTTGAAAAACCTCGGGATTCCTGTGTCGATTCAGGCGTTGGATTATGATTACCAGCTTACCTTGTTCCGCCGGGCGGTCAAAAAAACAATGCCGGATGTTGAATATGCCGATCTGATGAGGCTTTCCGCAGCGGATGCCACGGTCGCGACGGGGTTGGTCCGGGATTTTTTGCTCGGACAGGATCCCGGGCTGAAGGACTTGGGATCCGAAGAATAATCGCCGAGCTGACGATGGCCACGGCGAATAATGTCGTTGTGCTTGCACATTTGCCACTGGGCGAGCTGTTCGATCTATACGACGATGTGAAAGACGCGATGGACCAACTTTCAGAGCGGAGGACGGTGACGGAAAATGAAAGGGAAAGAGCTGCGGGCACTGATTACGCTGGCTGGGAAGGTTGACCCGTCTCTTCAGGCGGCGATGCTCAAGGCCAGCAACCAGGGGAAAAAGACTTCCAGCACGCTCAGCAAGGCGTTCGGCTCGATCAACAAGGGAATGCTGAACGTCGCGGGAAAGATTAGTCCTTCTTTCCAGGCCGGGCTGACCAATGTCGAAAAGGGGGCAAGCAAGGCGTTCGGCGTGGTACAGAAAGGTGCCGGCGCCGTCGGAAAGGGGCTGCAAACGGCCGGAAAGGTCGCGAAGGGCCTTGCAATCGGCGTCGGCGCGGTCGGCGCGGTCGGCATGGCCGCGATCACCCCGCTCGCGAGCCAGGGGCTGGAATACGCAAGCAGCCTGACGGAAGTGCAGAACGTCGTTGATACGACGTTCGGGAAAAGCGCTTCCGTGATCGATAATTTTTCCAAGAGTTCGCTGCAGTCTTACGGATTGTCGACCCTTCAGGCCAAACAGTATTCTTCCGTCTTGGGGTCTATGTTTAAGAGCATGGGTCTGGGATCGCAACAGACCCTGACCATGTCGCAGAACATGACTGCCCTGGCCGGGGACATGGCTTCGTTTTACAATTTGCAGCCGGACGAGGCGTTTGAAAAAATTAAGGCCGGGATTTCCGGCGAGACGGAGCCGCTGAAATCGTTAGGCATCAATATGTCGGTCGCGAACCTGCAGGCCTACGCGATGTCGAAGGGAATCAAGACCAATTACAACAGCATGACGCAGGCCCAGCAGGCCCAGTTGCGATACAATTACCTGCTGAACACGACGAAAGACGCCCAGGGCGATTTTAGCAAGACTTCCGGAAGTTTCGCAAACCAGCAAAAGCTGATAAAGACCAATCTAGAGCAGATGTCCGGGACCATGATGCAGAAAGTGATGCCGGCCCTGAGCACCGGAATGGTCCAGATCAACAAATTCATCACAAGCATGGATACCGCGCAGGTCGGCGCTTTTGTCGGCCAGTTGGCTAATATGGTGGTTGCATTCTTGCCTATGGTTATGCAGCTTATGCCGATTTTCGGCAGTCTGCTGCAGACGCTTCTTCCGCCGATCATCACGATCGCACAGCAGATCATGCCGATCGTGATCTTGGCGCTTCAGACGCTGCTGGCCGTGATACAGCCGATCTTGCCACCCATCATACAGGTGGCGCAGCAACTGCTGCCGCCGATCGCACAGATCCTGACGGCCATCGCGCCGCTGCTGATCCAGATGGCGACGATCCTCGGGGCGGTTTTGGGGCCGGTTCTTTCCTTTGTGGTTGGGCTGATTCAAAAAATTGCAGATCTTATTTCTATGGTATCAAAACCATTCGGGGATTTTCTCGGGAAAATCGGATCGCTGCTCGGGGTCAGCGGCAAGGCACAGAGCACGATCTCCAGCATTGGGTCGACGTCGTCGACGGCGAAGGTTCCGGCTTACGCGGCCGGCGGTTTTGCCGACAGCCCGTCGGTTTTCGGCGAGGCGGGCCTCGAGGCCGCGATCCCGATCCGGCGCGGAAGCGCCCGCAGCCTGAGCCTTTTCGCGAAGACCGCGCAGCTGCTCGGCGTCGGCGGCGGAGATGCCGGGTACAGCCGGGGACGCAAGCCGAGGCCTTTTTCCCCGCGGCCGGTCGGGCAGACTTTCGGCCGGCCCGGGCCGACGATCAAATTTATCTATAATCCGATTTTTTACGGCGAACGGCCGACCGAGCGCGTTTTGCGGAAAAGTGCTACGGACGTAAAGAGAGCTTTAGATGATTATTTTGAGGACAGGAGGCGGCTGGCGTGGGAGCAGTAGACGGGTACGATTATGCGACGCAGGCCGGCGACACTTTCGACATTCTCGCGCTCGATGCCTATAACGACGAATTAAAAGCCGTCGAAATCATCCGCGCGAATCCGCAGTACGCGGGGATCGTGGTTTTTGACGCGGGAATCAAGCTCAGAATCCCGTATCTGACGGATGCGGCGCCGGCGACGCTGCCGCCCTGGAAACGGTGAAACGATGGCGCAAGTAATTTACGAGGGAAAGGATATTTCGGGTGACGTCGAGATCTCTGATCTGGTTGTGATGGACAGTTGCGGGGACCAGGCGGACGGGATCGACGCGAAATTCGGCAACAGTGAAAATCAGTGGAGTGGCTGGAAACCGCAAAAAGAGGACGAGCTGAGCATCGTCCACGAAGGATACCGGTCGGGAACCATGTGGATCGACCGGATTCGGCAGGAAATCGGGGCCTTGAGCCTCGGCGCGGTCAGCGTCCCGCCCGGCGGCAAGACGAAACGGACAAAAGCCTGGGAAAAGGCGACGCTGATCGCGATCGCGGCCGAAAAGGCGGCATTCTACGGCCTGACGGCGAGTTTCATCGGCGTGCCGGCTTACCCTTACGCGCGGATCGATCAGGCCGGCCGCGGGGACTTCGGGTTTCTGCAGGACCGGGCGAAGCTCGAGGGCTGCAGCATCAAGATCCAGGATAAAAAGCTCTACCTGTTTTCAGATCTTGCTATGGAACGGCAGGCGCCGGTAAAAACGATTGATCTAAGCGATTTTCTGGAAAACCCCCGGTTCGACGATTCGTCGAGCCAGACGTATTCCGGCTGCGTCGTGTCCTGGGGATCGTTCGCGGCGTCCTTCACCGATCCGGACGCTGTCGGGCCGGTCCTCAACATCAGCGACGTCCCGGTTTTCAGTCCCGGGGAGGCGGAACGGTTCGCAAAAAACATTCTGCGCAGCTACAACAAAAAGGAAGTCTCCGGGGAGATCCCAATCCGGCTCGACACGACGATCTCGGCTGGGAACGTCGTCGAGATCTCCGGGACCGGCCTGAACGACGGAAAATATTACATCGACACGGCGCAGCACAGCTTCGCGGAAGAAATCAGCCGAATGTCTGTGCACAGATGTTTTACGAGGTACTGAAATGATCGTGGAAGGTACGGTCGTCGCCGCCCAGGACGGGCGCTTCCGGGTAAACTGCTCGGGCAGCGTCTCCTCCTGGATGCCGAGGACGACGTCGGCCGCCCGAATTACGGCGGAAGAGAGCGGGTCCATCACCGTCACGCCGCCGGCGGTCGGCGACAAGGTGCTGTGTTGGTTTCCGGGCGACGCGCTGTGCGACGGGTATATTACGGGGATCGAGGAGGGATAACAAATGGTCGTCGGAAAATTCGGAAACCGGACCTTCGATGTGCTGCCGACGCGGATCTTCACGCCGAGCGATATTTCGATTTCCGGCGAGCTGGAAACCTCCACGGAAGACGCGAGCGGAAAAAAACCCTCGACGACAATCAAGGGCCCCGGGCTCGAAAAGGTCAGCCTGGAATTCAAGCTGCTGGCCGTCGCGGGGATCGATATCCAGGCCGAAAAGGATGCGTGGGAGGCAATCCGGGACGCGGGGACGCCCTATCCGCTGGTTTTGTTCGGGCGGGCGGTGAGCCTGAATAAATACCTGCTGATCAGCGTGTCGCTTTCCGATGTCGCGGGGACGAAAGCCAACGGCCAGGCCGTGATGTCCGTGGCCACGCTGAAACTGGATTTCGATGAATACGTGGCGCCGGGCGCGAAAAAAAGCAGCGGCAGTAAGACAAGCCAAAAGACTTCCGCGCCGGGGCTGGCAAGCCAGACGGTGGCAAATCCATACAAGGTGCCAAGCGCGGACGAAAAATCGACTGCGAAACGGAAAATCGGGGGGGCGTCCTGATGACGACGGTGCGTTCCGGAGGGGTGATTGACTGGACCGCGAAGGGCAACGACCGGATCGCCCAGAACGTGCGGAATCTGATCAATACTTATCGATATGAAATTGCCTACCATCGTACGATGGGCGTTTCGGGGGATCTGATCGACCGGCCGGGCAATCTGCTGCTCCAGGAAAGTCGCGCGGAGATCGCGCAGATGCTGGCGGTCTATGAGCCGCGGGCAGATGTGAAAGATGTACTGTGCTCGGTGGACGCGAAAGGAAATGCTGAGATTGAGGTGGTGCTGCAATGATCGAAATTGTTCCGGTTGATCCGCAGGCGTTGCTGAACGACGCGATCTCAAGATATGAGGATGTTTCCGGCGAAACGTTGTACCCGGGGGACGAGCATTATCAGTTTCTTGCCCAGATGATCGAACTGGTCGTCGCCTGTAAGGGCGACATTAACTCCTCGGCGAACGCGAACCTGCTGAGATATGCGCCCAGCGACGTGCTCGACGAGTATGGGGACGAATACGATGTACCGAGGTTGCCCGCGAAGACGGCGAGCGCGACTATGCAGTTTTCCCTGCCGGCGGCGCTGGCCTTCGACGTGACGGTGCCGGCCGGGACCCGGGTGACGCCCGACGGTCAGCTGGTGTTTGCGCTTGAGGCGGGCGTGGTCATCCCCGCGGGGCAAACCTCGGCGGAAGGGATCATCCTGGCGGCAGAGGCCGGGGCAAAGTATAACGGTTTCGCGCCGGGCCAGATTCAGAACCTGGTCGACCCGGTCGACTACATCGGGTCCGTGATCAACACGACTCAGACCGCGGGCGGGTCCGATGAGGAGAGTGACGACGGCTATCGTGAGCGAATCCGCATGAGCTGGGAAGTGATCTCGACCGCCGGATCGGAAGAGAGTTATGAATATTGGGCAAAATCAGTTTCGACCGACATCGTCGCCGCGAAAGCGGTAAAAACCTCTGCCGGCGTGGTCACGGTCTACATCCTGATGGACGGCGCCACGGAGCCGTCGCAAGACGTTCTTGACGACGTAGCCGCCGTCTGCAGCGCTGAGAAGCATCGGCCGCTGACCGACGACGTCATGATCTCTGCGGCCGAGCAGGTAAGCTACGATGTGAATCTGACCTATTACATCAGCCGGAGTCGGGCGACCGAGGTACAGACGATCCAGGCGGCGGTCGGCAGTGCAATCAGCGATTTCGCCGCTGCGCAGAAAAAGCAACTCGGAGGGAACCTAAACCCGGACGACTTGCGCAAGGCGCTGCTCGCCGCTGGAGCGTATCGCATTGACATCACGTCGCCGGTATATACGGCGTTGCAGCCTCAGCAGGTGGCAGTCGCCAGCGCGACGAACACGATCGCATACGGGGGGCTGCTGTGATGATTGACTTGAAAAATGTCGATCTGCTGGCGCTCCAGAGCCGGTATATGCAAGGGGACATTACAACACAGGCTCTCTGCGCGGCGCTGACGCCGATTTTGCAAGAACTGGGGCGGGAGGTCGAGCTGGTGATGCTGTATCCGCGGATCAACGAGCTGTCGGGGGAAGTTCTTGACGATCTGGCCTGGGGGCTGCATGTCGATGCCTATGACGCGTTGGCATCGGACGATGTCAAGCGCAGGATGATCCTCAATTCTTACCGGATCCATAAGTACAAAGGGACGGCTTTCGCGGTCCAGAAGATCATCGAGAGCGCTTTCGGCGAGGCCGGGATGCTGGAGGAATGGTTTTTGTACGGCGGCGAGCCGTATCATTTTCGGGTGGATGTATACGTGTCGGACACTGGGGTCACGGAAGCGGAGCAGAACCGGGCGCTGGAACTCGTGAATGCCGGAAAAAATCTGCGGTCCGAACTTGACGAGATCCGGCTGATCCTTTCGCAGGGGGTAAAAAAAACGGTCGCGGCCGTCGGAGCTTGGGGGGAATTGCTTGAGGTCTACCCGATGGGCAAAGTCGATACCAACCAGACCAGGATCGCATTCGCGCAGACGCAGACGATGACGATGGAAGTCTATAACTTGGAGGCTTGAGAGATGGATTATTATACGATGACGACTGACGACGGCGATCAGGCGATAGCTCAGGCGATCCAGTCCGGGACGACGACGACATTTCAGTCGCTGGCCGTTGGCGACAGCAACGGGACATATTATGACCCGGCAAAGACGGCGACCGCCCTGCGGCATGAAGTTTGGCGGGGCAATGCGGTGGTGACGCTCGACCCGAACAATACCAAAAGGGTTATCGTCACGGCCACGATCCCCGCGGCCGTCGGCGGCTTTACAGTCCGTGAGGCGGGAATTTTCGACACGGCCGGGAAGCTGATGGTAATTGCGAAACTGCCGTTGTCGGAAAAGGTGGACCCTTCTTCCGGCGCGAGCAGCGATCTGCTGATCCGTCTGTACATCGAAGTCTCCGACGCAGGGGCAGTGACTGTGACGGTTGATCCATCGGCGATTTTGGCAACAAAAGCGGATGTAAATGAAGTAGCTGCAGAATTGGATGCTCATGAGGTCGATCAGACGGTCCACATGACTACCCTCTCCTGTGCCAAATCCGGCACTATCTACGCCCTTACCGGCCTAACCGCGACGTCGGGGAAGGTGCCGGTGATGTTCTCGGTGCCGACCGCCTTCGTCGCGGGCGACACGGTGACGATCGACGGCACCGCTTATACGCTGGCAACCACGGATAATTCGGCGCTGACTCCTGGGGCGTGGGCAGCGGGGGCGATCATAACCGGAATGGCGGATGTGGACGCAAAGACACTGACGGTAGCGCCGAGCGGGCATATGCATTGGTTCACGACGGCCGCGTCAGTCGGTGATAGCGGCGATTTCCATGTGCTAAACACGCCACACGGATTCGTGTTTTCAGAGGGGTGCCAGGTCACATTCAAGACGCTTAAGGATGCAATCGGCGAAGGTGATTTGGACGGAATATGGGACGGCATCCAAATTGGTGGGGTTTCCTACGCTCTGCGGACTTGGACCGGAAAAGCTATTACGTCATCCGCATATAAGGCCGGGGCCGTAATTACCGTAACCTTGTCCAGCCAGATCGTTGAAATTGTATCCGGTAACGGAGACGGTAGACAGGGAACGGCATATATCAACTTCGTCCGGGACGCACCGCATGCCTTGAGCGCGGATACCGCCTCCGGCACCGTCGCCCTGGCTACGCCGGGCCTGAGGAACATCGTCTACAACACCACGCCGTCAAGCGGCTATTTAGGCGACGGAGTATTGGAGCTGATCCCGAAATGAGGTATGGCAATGGTGGTAGTAATATTGAGATCGGCAAGGCGCGGTTTCATCATGACGGCGTAATCACGGAAATCAAGCAGATCAATTTCGGCGCGGGCGGGCAGAACGTGAGAGTGTTCAACAGCGCGGTGGAATTATCCGGTTTCACGGAATACGAGGAAATTTACTCCGACTATTTTACACCTTCCTTAACTAACAACAGCGATGTAAATAATTTTGCCATTTCTGCTGCTGAAAGCACCGGCAACTATAATGCAGAGGGAAACATTGGATATGCGGTAAAACTGCCTTACCATATTAGCGTTACTAAAGGCCAGCAACTTTTGAGGATCAAAGGGCCTGTTACATTCAGTCAACAGAGTTACAGCAATAATACTTGTAGCGCTATTTGTGCTGTGGCCATTACAGAATACAGCTATCCAACACATACCAGAACTTTTAGTTTTGTATCATTCAATGCCAGCGCATCAGTAGATACCGTTATTAGTTCGTCCGTAGACTATGCGATCGGAGATAATGATGAAATATATCTTATTCTCTACATTTCGATCGATTTGACCGGCAGCGATCACGATGTGGGCGGTTCAATATCTATCCCGTGGTCGGCGTTCGAGTGGATTCCAACAGGGGAATCGTTTGAATATCAATAAGGGGGTCTACATAATGTCAACACAAACAGTACATTTCGGCAGTTCGGCGGAGTTCCCGCTCGCGGGAGCGCCGTCCGTCGCGAACGGCATAA
>ENA-UOOI01002604-UOOI01002604.1-fermentation-metagenome-genome-assembly--contig:-NODE-2604-length-15330-cov-5.686088_pt1 | contig 15330 bp, 29 predicted proteins | sample MGYA00245779_ERZ724027 | MGnify/ENA primary metagenome ERZ724027 (study PRJEB28704, sample SAMN03018318) | fermentation metagenome | biome: anthropogenic terrestrial biome; feature: soil; material... | reverse complement strand
AAAAGAAATGTATGGAATTGATCAATCAGATGAAAGGAATGATTTATAATGAAAAATAATAATAAAACAGTATTTCTTGGAGGTACTTGTGCTGAAACAGTATGGAGAGAGAAATTAATAGCTATACTAAAGATAGATTATTTTAATCCAGTAGTAGAAGATTGGACAGAAGAATGTATGAAAGAGGAAAGAATACAAAGAGAAACATGTGATTATTGTCTATATGTAATTACTCCATCTATGCAAGGAGTTTATAGCATAGCAGAAGTAGTGGATGATAGTAATAAAAGACCTGAAAAGACTATATTTTGCTTATTAGAAAAGGAAATACCTAAAATAATACAAGTTCCTAATCTTATGTGTTATTTGGGAAGTTCAGATATTAGAATGACAATTGATGAAGAAGTATATCCATCCGATAAAATAATATTTAATAAATCTGAGATGAAATCATTAAATCAAGTTGGTAAGATGGTTGAGAGAAATGGTGGTAAATATTTTAAATCTTTAAAAGAAATTGCTGAATATCTGAATAAAATAACAGATGATGAATTAGAAATTCTACATAAATCATTAGATGGAGATAATAATAAAGAAATGATAGGTATTAAAAATAAAATAGATAAAGAATATAATAAAATTATGGAGGGAACCGTAGATTGATATAGACAACTGGATTTCCTTCTAAGGAAATCATAATAAAAATAAATAATAAAGTTATTGGTAAACTATAAACCATTAGAAAAGGAGAGATATGAATAAAGTAAAATTTAGAGAGGATTTAAAATTAAAGTTTGCGATTGAAAGACAAATATTCAACTATGAATTAATTCTAAGGTCTAAAGGATTAAAGGAAGCTACTATAGATAGAAAGATAACAAATATTTATCAATTCTATAGTAATCTTATGGCAATGAGGAATAATAAGTATAGCATTAACTATTATAATATTTCGCAGATATTATTTAACTATGTACGGGATGGGTATTTTTCAACAGATAATATCGAGAACGCTGGAACTTATGGTTACAGAATCAACATATATAATACTATAAAGGAAGGGATGAATTATATTTATGAAAAATTAAATAAAGATGATAGAAATGTTATTAATGATTTGAGTGATGAACAGAAAGAGATACTTACAGAAATTAGTAAAAATAAATTTTTTAAATGTGTTGGAATAAAAGATAATAAAGATTCCATACAGGTACAATTAATAAAAAATTTAGGAATAAAAATTTATTTTGATGAGAATGAAAAACCGTATGCTTTAAGTCATGAATTAGCAGAGTTAATTGGTAAGAATACAAGCGAAACTAATAGGGCGATAAAGTTATTAATGCAGAAAATAGGACTATGCAATTTTGCACCATCCCCACAATACGTTGATATTACTATGGTTGAAGATACTTATATAAATTCTCAAAATAAAAAACAACCAACATATAGATTACATAAAGATTTATTACTTTTATATTTATTAGGATTGACTGGTAAAGAAATAATAGAATTTAAAATGAAATATATTGCTGCTTTCAATTACATAGAACAAGAGCATGATAGATTATTAAAAGAAAATGCAGAACTCAAAGAAACATTTTTTAAAACATATAATACAATGAGATTAGAAAATAGAGATTTATTACTTAAAAATGATAAATAGTACATATTTAGATACTAGCAAAAACTAGTATCTATTTTATTAATCTTATGATGGAATAAAATTACACATTTAATGTAAAATTATAGTTGTAAAAGTAAGTAAATACAAGGGATTTGGAAGGGTATATTGTAGAATATTAAATATTTACAGGAGCAAAATAAATTAATAAGAAAATGACTGTAAATTAAACAATTTTATATTGACTTTTAGTAAAGTATGGTATATACTATAATAAATTAAGAAAGTTAATTATATTAAGGAGTGATATATGTGCGAACTGGATTTTCTAATTTAAAGTTGTCAGAGAATAAAATAAATAAAGGATTTAATAATATATTTGATTTAGTATTACATGCTGTAGATGAGAAATGGAATAAATTTTTAGATAAAGAAAAACTGAATATCAATGTTGAACCTAAAGAATATCCTAAATTTAAAATATTAATTAAGGTTAGTCATGATGGTAGCAGAGTAAAACAAAATGCGGTTAGTTATATTATAGAATTAGATGTTGATTATGGTAAGTCAGAAGAATTAAATAGTTTAGCTCATGAAGTAGTGCATATATCACAAAAATATAATAATTTTAAAGATTACTCTTTTGATAAAGATTATACCCGATATAAAGAAATTAATAGCAGAAGAAAGAATAAAGTAACATATGGAGAATATTATAGAGAGTCATCTCATGATAAGTTAGGAACAGAACAGAAATGTAAATTAGTTCAATTATTTAACTGTTTGGAACTCAAAATTTAAAATTAACAGAGGAATTAATATCTTTAGAATCACAATATTTTTTATTTGATTTTAAAACCTTTATTAAAAAAGCTTCTTTATATGGTAATATTAAAAGAGAAACTATATTTAATTTAAAAACAGTAATAAAACAAAAGCTTAATAAGATTTTTGAAGAAACAAAAAGTAAGATAAATAATGATATTAGAGTATTAGGAGAGTTTTATTATTTTGTTAGTAAAAAATATAATCTATACAAGATGCTTAATATTAGTAGCAAGCTATATTTGCAGTATATTATAGAGCAAGTAAAAAATAATTCAGAATGTGCAGATAAATATAGTAGTTTTTATAATTGGGAATTTATATTAAATGATTGTATTTTAAAAATTGAAGATAAATAGAAAAGGAGAGTGTATAGTGAGGTGAGATATTTTATTAATCCTGCAATAGTAGATAAGAGTATAGAAACTAATTTAGATACCGAAGGATGCTTAAGTGTGCCTAATATGGAGGGAGTAGTAGAAAGGTATGATTGGGTAAAGATTAAGTATTTTAATGGTAGAAAGATTGTTACTGAAACTTATAGAGGATTGAATGCTAAAATTATTCAACATGAATATGATCATTTAGATGGAATATTATATATTGATAAAATAGCTAAATGTGAAGCTGTATAGGAGGAGATTGTATGGAAGTAAAAAATAATATTTATCAAGAAAATGGATATGAGAATAGAAAAGATTACTTGGAATGTTTATCAGAAGATTATGGAGTACCTTTAGATATAATATGTTCTTTAGCAGGTTTATTAGGAAAGAATGAGGATTTTGATGGATTGATAAGTGTTTTAGAAGATGTTGAAAATATGTTTAATCCAGAATTGAGGCGAATTAAATGAAAATAATATGTAATTGTGGTAATGAAGCAGAGTTTAATACTATTGATAAAGATACTGGGAAACAAACTAGTATAACGGAAGGTGAAGGACAATATGCAACTGTAGAAAGGTTTGATTTTTGGCAACAACATGATGTTGTAGGTGTAGTTTGCGAAAAATGTGGAAAAGCTATTTGGTTGTTTACTTGATATATAGGAGGAATTTTAAAATGAAGGATTTAAGAGTAAAAACTGTAAAACAAAAATATAAAGATTTGTTGTTACATTCACTTACAGCAAATAAAGATAAATGGAGCATTGAATCTTATGGTGCAGCAGATGTAAGTTGGATTGAGTATCATAGTCCTAAATATAAGAATATTGAATTTTGTGTTGGGCATTTAAATTTTGGTACATGTGTATTTATAAATGGTAGGATTGCATTTTCTTTCTTTAGTTTACCTTTTACTAAATTAAGTTCCGCAATTAAAGAAATGAAGAAGTGTGTCAAAAATAGAGTATATGAAGATAATTTAAATAGATATGAAAAAGCAATAAATAATTAAATACATAAGGTTAAAGCTGATATGAAGCTTGCCGGTAGTTCTATAATCTTCTCTACTATAGCAAAAGAAGATGTTTATATGAAAAAAGAGGTAAAATATTTATGAAAATACGGAGAACAGAACAAACACAAATAAAAAAGAATCATTCAATGTGGAAAGTAATAGATGATTTATGTTTTAAATCTAAAAACCTATATAATTATGCTAATTATATTATTAGACAAGAATTTATTAATAATCATAAATATATTAAATATAATAAATTAACTTATAATATAAAACATGATGAACCTTTTATAGATTTAGGTAGTAATTCTGCACAACAAACTTTAAGATTATTAGATAAAAGTTGGAAATCATTCTTTGAAGCTAGTAAAAGATATAAGAAATGTTCAGAAGGATTTCTAGGAAGACCTAAATTACCTAAATATAAGAAAAAGGATGGTAAGTTTATATTTATGTTATGTAATAATCAATTTAAAATAATAGATAATTGTATATATTTTTGTTGGAAACCACTTAAAGCTTTTAATAATACTTTTAAAACCAATATAAACCCTGATAAAAATAAATTGATTCAATTAAGATTTATACCTAGAAATAACATTTATATTATGGAATTAGTTTATGAAAAAGAAGCTCCTGATATAAAAGATAATGAAATAAATAACATATGTGGTATTGACTTGGGAATTAATAATTTTGCTACGCTAACTAATAATATAGGTATTAAACCTGTTATTATAAACGGTAAAATTATTAAATCTATCAATCAATACTATAATAAAAAATTAGCTTATTATAAATCTATATTAAAGAAAACTAATAATAAAGATTGGTCAAATAAATTAAATAAACTGACTATAAAACGTAATAATAAAATAAAGAACTATATGCACAAGGCTTCAAAACAAGTTATTGAATATTGTAAATGTCTAAATTTAGATACCATTATTATAGGAAATAACCCTGAATGGAAGCAAAATAGTAAATTAAATAAGAAAGTTAATCAGACATTTGTACAGATCCCATACGAAAACTTTATTGATATGATTCAATATAAAGCACAGGATGTAGGTATAAAAGTTATTATTACAGAGGAGAACTATACTTCTGGAACAAGTTTTCTTGATAACGAATTACCTATTAAAGAAAACTATAATAAAAATCGTAGAATTTTTAGAGGTTTATTTAGAAGTAATACTGGAAGATTAATTAATTCAGATGTTAATGGATCATTACAGATAATAAAGAAAGTAATTCCAAATACTTTTGATGGTTATGGAATAGAGGGATTAGATTTAACCCCATTAGTTGTTAACTTATAACTATAAATGTAATTTTTAAATTACAATAAATTCCTGCTTCTATTTGGATGATGATTAAATAATGAATAATAAAATATGAAAGGATGAATAATTTTGCAAATAGATTTTAAAGACTTAAAAAATGTATGTAAATACTTAGAGGAAGATAATGAAGATGAATGGTGTGATAATAAACTTAATGATAAGCATAATCTTTATTGTAGTTGTAATGAAAAATTGTGTCCATTAAAAAGAGAGGATGATTAACTATGAAAAAGAAAGATTTAATAAAAATTTTGGAAAAAGTAGATGATAATACCGAAATAATAACAGTAAGTAGTAATTATGAATTGCAAAATAATTTAGTTATGGCTTTTGCTGATATTAGAAAATATAAACAAGTTGAAAGACAATTTATAGACGATTTTGATGGTACAGAATATATAACTAAAGTATATGAACAGGATGACGAAGGGGAAGATGTAGTAATTGTATATGCTTATTAGGTGTATATAAAAAAGTAGTTTTATCGACAAATTTTAGGAGGTGAGAGTATGAAAAGAATAGGATGTTTTACAGGTAAAATATATGATGAAACAGTAGATATATCTACTATAACAGAATGTTGTGTGATGAATGATAATCCTACAAAAATAGACATATTAGAAGCTAGATTAAAGTGTGAAAAATGTTCAGGAGGATGCCCAAACAAATAATAATTAAATAAGAAAGGATATGATGTTATGGGGGTTAAAGTTGGAGTGGATTATACAAAAGATGATATATTAGAAGAAATATATGATGCTGCCATGAATGTATTTTGTCATGGAATATATATAAAATCAAATAAACATCCTTGTGGTTGGGACTTTATAGATTTTGAATGTATAAGTGAAGATGAATCTATTTTAAAATATAAATTTGATGTTAATGATATTTCTGACGGTTGTTATAATGAGCATATATACGAAGGATTGACGTTAAAAGAAATTCTTATTATTGTTGAAGGTAAATTTTGTTTTGAATTTGTAGATATAGATTGGTAGGTGATTAAATGAAAAGAGAATATAAAATACTATTAGATACTGACATAAAAATAATTATGATAATAGCAATAGCTTATATAATAGGAAATGTAATATCGGCAATTTCTTCTACACTTCAACAATGGGAGATATTTCTTTGTGCATCTACAGTTGGATTTTTGTTATGTGAAATAATTGCTATAATAACTTATGTAAAGCATTATTTAAAATTTAAAAAGATAAGAGGTGATTAGACTAAATGAGAGAAGTAGATCCTGATTTATATGATTTTCTAAAAAATAATGAAACTGGCTTATATACTTGTAATAATGAAGTAGTTGCTTATGTATGTATAGATTTCAGGGATATACAAACATTTATAAATATAATAGGTGCTGATTTTTTCTCAGAAGGTGGAATTGATTGTAAAACTCATGATGGATACATAAGTATTGAATTAAATGAATTTATAGAAGATGGACTAGGACAGAAATTATCTAGTTATAAAAATTGTTTTGGAGTAGATGATTGGAAAGAATATGCAAATGATATCTTAAGAAAAGAAAAAACAGTTGAGGAATTTTGTGAAGAGTTTTTAAGAGAAGAATAAACTTATATAAAGATTAAATAATAAAGGAGAATAAATATGAAAAATTTTAATAGTTTTATTGAAGAAATACAGGAAATTAATGACTTAGAAGAATTGGAATATGGAGCTGATCTATTTAACCATAAAGTATGTAAAGGTGAATGTAATAGATTAGAAGTGGACAAATTTAATAAAGTGTATTGGCAAAAGAAAGATAGATTACTTGCTGATATTATATATGATAAAAACTCTAAAAGTAAATTCTTTAGAAATCATATAAAGATATGGGATATTATTAGAGCAGCACCTAATATTTTAAAGGATGAAAACAATATAGATGAATTGAAAGAATACATAAAAAAGAGATTGAGAGCGTTATCTAAAAAGGTAGCAGTGTGAATTATTTTGATATTGTAAAATATGAATTAATAACATTAGGCGTTGTTTTTATGGTAATTATGCCATTGGTTGTAGTAGCCATTTGGTTAATAAAAAATAGGTAATAATTAAATAAATTTAAATTTGAAAATTAAAGGAGAGGATAAGAATAATGAAAGATGTAAAAGAAATGAAATTGGAGCTTGCTACTAAAAAATTGTTTGGTGATTTAGAGATTAAGTGTTATGTTGATACTTCTGTAGAAAATGGTAATTTTTTTATGACTAGAAGACAAATAGGTGAGGCTTTAGAATATAAAACAGAAAAACAAATGAACGTTTTAATATTTAGACATAAAGATGATATAGGAAATTCAGTGGGTTTCAAATTGAAATCTACTGATGGTAAGTTTTATAATACAGAGTTGTATAGTTTTGAACAGTTGTTTCAGATTTTAAGATTTAGTAAACAGCCGAAAGCCACAGGTTTCATGAACTGGTCTGCGTTTACATTAAAAGAATTGGTAACAAATAGAGCAGAATTAAAATTTAAAACTCAAACTGATGAAGATACTTATAAAGCTATAATTGCAGAATTAGAAGATAAAGCTGAAGCATATAATCAAATATTGGTTGCTCCTAATTCTCAACATATGAACATTATCGCAAAGACACTTGGATGGGGAAGAAATAAACTCTTTGCTTTTCTTAGAGAACAAAAGATATTGATGAAAGATAATACTCCATATCAAAGATACATAAAAGCAGGTTATTTTTCCGTAAGAGAACAAGTGATTCAAACAGGTGATACTGTGCCAGTTACATATATAAGTGGACGAGGTTTAGATTATATAAGAAAAAGATTAAAGAAAGCAAATGCTAATATATAGTAATTACATAACAATTAAATAATGAGGGTAAAAATGCTCTCATTATTTTTATAAAATTTAAAAATTAGTATTGACTACAGATTAAATAATATTTATAATTAAAGGAGGGATTGAAATGGATTTATCAAAATTATTAGAAGGTATAAATAAAGAAATGAGTATTGAAGAAATAGATAAAAGTTTAGAGATAATCAAATCCATAGAATATATTTTAGTAAATAGAAGAAAAGAATTAAGGATGATAGATAGAATTAACAAAATTAAAAATGAAGAATTGACAAATGATGAGGTGAAAGTATGTTATCTTTAGTGATTATAGTATAGATAGTAAATAATAATATAACTATATAGAATAGTAGTATTATACAGGGATAAAAGAGTATAAAAAGAAAAGAGGTGAGTTTTAGTGGGATTTTGGTACTTGTTATACATTCTCTCACTAAAGATAAAAAATGAAACAAAACATTGCAATTGAACAATTAAAAGAATTAAATAAAAATCAATTAAAGAAATTATATAAATTTAATAATCGTTGTCCTTTTTTAACAAAAATAGCATATGAAGGAGAGTATAATTTTAAGCCAACACAACAAGATTATATTGAAGCATGTTATCGTATAAATATAGGTAGGATGATAGAGATACTAGTTGATAATGTGCCAAAAAATAATTATGTTGATGATTCTATTGATATTGAATATGATAGAATTACTAATACTGTACTTGTAGAATATAGAAAAGGTAATTATTCATTTGGTACTTTTGAGGATAAAGAATTATGTGATGCTTTATGGGAAGCTGTTAAAAGTATTTTAGATTAAGGAGGATTAATAATATGAAAAAACAAATAGGTGAAAAAATAGTAATATCAAAAGATTTTATAATAGAAGGATTTTTAGGAAGAAATCCAAGACAAATTTTAAAAGGAGATGAAGGTTTCATTGATAGTGAGGGATTATTACATTATACGACTGGTGAAGCACATGGATGTATACAAAAAGTAACAGATGTTGAATTAGAAGGATATGCTACTGATAATATAGCAAAGTTAATTTTTGAACATATATCACATCGTTTTGGATTTAAAGAATTTTTAGAAGGTTATGAGATAGAAGATATTCAGGTTATTGATGAAATAGAATATATATTAAGTGAAATATTATAAAAATTAAATAAATACTTAGCTTAAAATTCAGATTTTATCGTGTTTGGTGAGTGAGAAAATAAGAGATAATTTTATAAAAATTTCAATAAATTAAATGAGGAGAGGATTAGTGTGAATAAAAAAGATAATTTAGGAGACAGAATGAAGAGTTATGAAAATATAACAAGAAATTATTTAACTAGAAGAACACCAACTATAATAAGAATCGATGGGAAAGCATTTCATACATTTACTAAAGGTTTTAAAAGACCTTTTGATATGGTAATGATGAAGTCTATGTGGGAAACGGCAAAATATTTATGTGAAAATATACAAGGTTGTAAAATAGCCTACGTTCAATCAGATGAAATTACATTATTGCTTACTGATTATAAAGAATTAAATACTGCTGCATGGTTTGATAAGAATATTCAAAAGATGGTTTCGGTATCAGCAAGTATGGCTACCTTAGCTTTCAATAAAGCATTTGAAATAAGCATAGATAATATTCTTCATGGTTCTGATTTTGCAACTTTAAATGAATACGTTAAAACAAAAGATAAATATCTAAAAAAAATAGATTCAGCTTTATTTGATAGTAGAGTATTTAATATTCCAAAAGAAGAAGTTTGTAATTGCTTTATCTGGAGACAAGTAGATGCTACTAGAAATTCAATAGAAATGGTAGGAAGATATTACTTTAGTCATAAAGAATTATTTAAAGTAAATTGCAATCAAATACAAGAAAAATTATTTCAAGAGAAAGGTATTAATTGGAATGATTATCCTGTATATCAAAAACGAGGCAGTTGCATAGTAAAAGAAAAGTATGAACTAGATAATGATCAAAAAACTATAAGAACTAGATGGATAGTAGATAAGAATATACCTAATTATGACGAAAGTAAAGTAGAAGTAACTTTTAGAAAAAGATTAGGTGGAAAAGAAGGAAAAAATAGCTTTAAGGCAAAACTAAATAAAGACGGTTACAGATTAACTGATATTCAAGAATTTAAAGAATTTGAAAAGCAATAAAAAATTGATAAATACAGCCACACATTTATTGTTTTCAACTGTAAGTGTGTGGCTGAAATATAATAATTAAAAATTAAATAATATTAGAATTAATATATTAAAAAGGAGTTTAATATGGAAATCAAAAATGTTTATATATTTAATTGTGGAGTAAATGAGAATGGTATAAAAATAATTAATGATATTGATTCTTTAAAGGAGTTTTTAATAGATGCTCCTGTATGTGTTAATAATACAGTGATAGGCATTGTAGCCGAGGTAACAGACGTAATCGGTGATAAAATATATGGGACTGTTTTATATTTTGAAGATGAATATAAGGAATATAAATATTTTAAAAATTATGAAGTGCAAGCAGATATTAATTTCGAATATAATAGAGAGGAAGATATTACGGAATTGATAATTAATAATATATCAGCCATATATTTAACTAATAATTAAATAATAGGAAGGTGAAAGTATGAATAAAAAAGATATTAAGATAGGGGATTATGTCTATACTAATTGGTTTACAGGTTATATTATTGCTAAAGTATTAAAAATACAAGAAGAAACTATTTATGGGATTTTAGAATTAGTTTCTAAATTGCCTGAAGAAAAAACAGATGAATCAATACATGATATAGAACTAAATACAAATGAAACTTTCTTAGGACATTTAAATATTGATGAAATAAATGAATTACTTTTTGAAGATAAACCAATAGCTTGTTGTAGGTTAAAATATGATAATAATAATTTTAATTTAGAAAATGTAAAAGAAGGAGATTACATAGAAATCAAAGGTATTTATAATATTTGCAAAGTTGCAAGAATAAGTAAAGAGGGTATTTATGGATTATGTGTACCAATACCATTACCAACATTAATAGATAATTACAATTTTATTAATAAAAAAATGTTTGAAGACACAATGTTTTTGAGGTATAAAAGAATTGGAAGTTATAATTATATTTATAAAAAAGATATTATTAAGAAACTTGAATTTGAGAATGAGAAAACTAGGGAATATCAACAGCAAATTTTAGATAAAATGACAGTTCTATCTTGTCAGATAAATTTTTCTCTTGATACTGGAAATAAAAAGGCTTTTGAGGAATATTGTAAGGAATATAGTAAAATTTATGAAGAATTAAATAATAATAATAAGATGGAGGTTGTATAATATGAAAAATATTATAGAAAGAATAAATGAATTAAGAAAACTTATAGAATATCATAATAATAAATATTATAATCAAGACAATCCTGAAATATTAGATATAGAATATGATAAACTTATGAGAGAATTAAAAAATATTGAAAAAGAACATCCAGAATATATAACAAAGGATTCTCCTACTCAACATATAGGTGGAACAACAAAAAGAGAATTAAGAAAAGTAAAACATAATGTTCCAATGTATAGTTTGCAAGATGTATTTTCTAAAGAAGAAATATTTGATTTTCTAGATAAAACAAGAAAAGAATTAGGAGAGAATCCTGTATTTATCGTTGAAAAGAAAATTGATGGATTATCTGTAAGTTTACGATATAAAGATGGAGAATTTTATTTAGGGGTCACTAGAGGTGATGGTATTACTGAAGGTGAAGATGTGACAGATAATTTAGATATGATAAAAACAGTAAAGAAGAAACTTAAAGAAGTTATTTCATATTTAGAAGTGAGAGGCGAGGTATATATGCCTACTAAATCGTTTGAGGAAGCTAATATAAAACAAGAATTAGAAAATAAAAAATTATTTGCCAATGCAAGAAATTGTGCAGCAGGAACATTAAGACAATTAAATCCTAAAATAGTTAAAGAGCGTAATTTAGATATATTTGTATTCAATCTTCAAGATGTACAAGGAAAAGAATTTAAAACACATTCAGAAACATTTGAATGGATGAAAAAACAAGGTATAAATGTTATAGAAGGATATACTAAATGTATTACAAATGAAGAAGTGTGGAACGCCATAACTAAAATTGGAGAAGGTAGAGAATCTTTAGGATATGATATTGATGGAGCAGTTATAAAGGTAGATAATTTAGCTGATAGAGAAACATTAGGAGTTACATCAAAAGTTCCTAAATGGGCAGTTGCATATAAATATCCAGCAGAAGAAAAGGAAACAGTAGTAGAAAATATTGTTGTTCAAGTGGGTAGAACCGGAAAGTTAACACCTTTAGCAATCTTAAAACCTGTTAAAATATCAGGAAGTACAGTATCTAAAGCCACATTGCATAATCAAGATTTTATAAATGAATTAGATATTGGTATAGGAGATATTGTTAAAGTAAGAAAAGCTGGAGAAATAATACCAGAAGTTATATCTGTATTAAAAGAAAAAAGAGAAACAAATATAGAAACATTCAAAATATCAAATATTTGTCCAATATGTGGTTCTCCAGTTAAAAAAGATGAAGATAAAGCAGATATTTATTGTACAAATAATGATTGTCCAGCACAAATAATAAGAAAATTTGTTCACTATACGAGCAGAGATTGTTTAAATATAAAAGGATTTAATATAAAGACTATTGAAAAGTTTATAGATAAAGGATTTTTAAAAGATTTATCTGATATTTATAAATTAGAACAATACGAAAAAGAAATAAAGCAGATGGAAGGTTTCAGTAAAAAAAGTTATGAAAATCTTATAAAATCCATTAATGAATCTAAAAATTGCAAATTGGAGAATTTTATATTTGGGTTAGGTATATCTAATATTGGTAAAGATAGTAGTAAAAAACTTTGTAAATATTATAATTATAATTTTTCAGATATAAGAAATTGTGATAAAAAGGATTTATATAATGTAGAAGATTTTGGAGATGTTAGTGTAGAATCGGTATATAATTATTTTTATAATGAAGTAAATAATGAATTAGTTGATAAACTATTGGAATATATTGAATTTACCATAACAGAAACTAAAATTAATAACAATTATAAAGACTTATCAGGTAAAATTTTTGTTATTACAGGTGATGTAAAACAATTTAAAAATAGGAATGAGTTAAAAGATTTAATTGAATCTCTTAATGGTAAAGTATCAGGTAGTGTTTCAAAAAATACAACATATCTAATAAATAACAATGCAACTTCTACTACAGGCAAAAATAAAAAAGCAAAAGAAATAGGTGTACCAATAATTAGTGAAGATACTTTTATTAAAATGATTAAGGAGGGTTAATTTATGAATAGAGAACAATTAATCAATGATATATTAGATATTTACAGTAATATTTGGAATGATTTTGAATATGAAAAAAGTGAAAATCTCGATAATTATTTAGATGATTTACAAAATAGTATTTATAAGTTAAAAAAGATAACAGAGAAAAATTATAATAAATATTATTATAGAAGTTTAATAATGATACATGATAGTTTAGATAGGATTGATAAAAATAATTTTACGGATATCACTTTAGAAGTTATAGAAAAGATAGTGTTATTTTATATACAAGATATTGAAATAACAAAAGAAAACATGTTTAAATTAGATGATTTGTTGATGGAAAATAATATGGATTGGATACCAGATTTGGAGGTTTAAATAATGAACGAAGAATACAATCAAAGATTACAATATATAGCTATAAAACTAGCTAATAGTATTATAAGATTAGAAAGAGAAAAAGTAGATTTAACTGTTGATGATATAAAATCAGTAAGAGAACTTAAAAATTTGTTAGGTTATAAAATTCCTATATCTATAGAAGAAGGATTAGGAACTATGATTCTTAATGTAGGATATAACCCTAATAGAGAAGAGAGTGATAAACCAATAAGTAAAAGAGATATTGAATTAAGAGATAGATTTTTAAAGAAATTTAAAGGTGGGAGTGAAGATAAATAATATGAGAAAAATAAATAGAAATGATTTTTTAAAGGAAATGTCAGAAAAAGAAATGGTAGTATCTTATGATACTGGTGAAAAAATTTATTTACAAGATTTAATAATGGGATTATCTAATAATATAAAAATTGATTCATTTAATAGAAATTCTAAATATGGGGTTAGATTTATAGATGGTGATCCATTAAATTGTAAAAAAGAAAATTTAGAATTAGTAGAATTAATAGATAGTTATCTAAATTAAAAAGGAGATTAAATAATAATGAGAGATATTATTAAATTTAAAGCATATATTAAAAATTTAAATTGGTTATTACCAGTAGAAAGAATTAATTTTGATTGTAAAACAGTAGAAGTAGATTTATCAGGTGGAGGAGATACAAGTGAATATGGTTTTGATGAGATTGAGTTATTGGAATATACAGAAGTTAAAGATAATGAAGGACAAGAATTGTATGAAAATGATATTGTTAGATGTTATGGTGGAGAATTTTGTCAAGGTTATTATGAATATGATTATATATGTATTATTAAGAAACAATTAAACAATTTTGATTTAGTTAATAAAAATAGATGTGGTATGGGATGGGGTTTTGTTGATAATGAATATGTAATAAAATTAGGAGATACATATAATAATCCAGAATTATTGAAAGGATGGAAATTAAATAATGAGAGAGATTAAATTTAGAGGAAAATCAATCAAAACTGGTGAATGGGTATATGGATATTATTATAGAGATGTTATAGAAATAAATGACGAACAATCTTTTGCAGATATTTCTTATATAAAAATGCCATATGGAGATCATTATATGGATATCGAAGTTATTCCTGAAACAGTAGGAGAGTATACAGGACTTAAAGATAAGAATGGTAAAGAAATATATGAAGATGATATTATAAAAATAGTTTTAAAAGGAAAATATATGAATGATGATGATGAATATTTTCTAGAAGAAGAGCAAATATATGTAGGTGAAGTTTATTTTGATAATGGATATGGTGTTAAAACTAAAGAATATTGTCCTAGTTTAACTCATTTATTAAAAAAATCATTAGAGAAAATTGGAAATAAATTTGAGAATCCAGAATTATTAAGTAATTAGTTAAAATAAACTTGTAATATTAAATAGTTGTTAAAATGATAGTAAGAATGTTATTAAATTAATAAAATATATAGTTAAAAATTATTAATATTACAAGTCAATAAAAGGTTGTTTTTATCAAAAGGTGACAAATTATGGATATTGATGAATT
>ENA-UOOI01002602-UOOI01002602.1-fermentation-metagenome-genome-assembly--contig:-NODE-2602-length-15345-cov-2.673643_pt1 | contig 15345 bp, 24 predicted proteins | sample MGYA00245779_ERZ724027 | MGnify/ENA primary metagenome ERZ724027 (study PRJEB28704, sample SAMN03018318) | fermentation metagenome | biome: anthropogenic terrestrial biome; feature: soil; material... | reverse complement strand
ATGCCTGATAGCAGTTTATATAGCCGGATTCCTTATAGCGGCCAAGACCGGACACTCCCTGGGGGACATGCTGGGATATAAACCCCATGAGGATGATCTGCTGCCGCAGATTATTACAGGGGAGCTGCAAAGAGGCTTGCTGTATTCCTCTGCTGTGGTGTCTGCGGTCATCATGGGTATATTTGGCTACATTATATATAAAATTACGGAGCCGAAAAGGATTTTTTCCAGGAACTATTATTGATAGAGATCAATCGGTTCAGTGTCTATAGGAGGGGAAAGAATGGTATATGTACATTTGGCTGAGGGCTTTGAAGAAATCGAAGCAATCGCGTGCGTGGACTTAATGAGAAGAGCCGGCATGGAAGCTGTCACCGTGAGCATGACAGGGGAGAAATCCGTAAAAAGTGTCAGAGGCATAGGGATAGAAGCTGATCTGCTGTTTGAAGAAGCGGATTACGAAGCTTGTGAACTGATCGTGCTGCCGGGAGGAATGCCGGGGGCGAAGAACTTGGGAGTGCATAAAGCCCTGGTACAGAAAATCAGAGAATTTGATCAAAAGAATAAATGGATCGCTGCTATTTGTGCAGCTCCGATGATCTTAGGTCGTGAAGGCCTTTTGAAGGGCAGAAAAGCCACGATATTTCCGGGGATGGAAAACCATTTGACTGGTGCGGAAGCAGTACGGGACAGAGTGGTAATCGACGGAAACCTGATCACTTCAAAAGGACCGGGCACCGCGATGGAGTTTGCTGTTGCCATAGTAGGTGTATTAAAAGGACAAAACGTTGCAGAATTGCTGGAAAAGGACTTGGTGATGTATGAAAAATAAGGTAGATTATCATTTGCACACGTATTATTCGGATGGCTCCATGTCCCCGACTGAAATGGTAAAGAGGGCAAAGGATTTAGAATATACAGAAATTGCCATAACGGATCACGATGGGATCGATGGCGTCAGAGAAGCTCAGATTGCAGGGGATGCATTGGAAGTGAATGTTCTTTCCGGAATCGAGCTGGCTGCTGAGCTTAAGACAGAGAAATTCAAGGAAGCAGTTCCTGTACACATCCTTGGATATCGAATGGATATAAAAAATAAAGAGTTAAATGCCGAACTGGAAAAAATAAAAGAAAAGCGTAAGATCAGGAATGAAAAGCTGTTGGCGGTTCTGAAAGAAATGGGATATGAACTGTCAGAAGAAGATTTTCCTACAGAGGACGATCGGGAGTACATTGGAAAACCGCTGATTGCCAGAGCAATGGTGAAACGCGGTTATATTGATCATGTAAAAGAAGCCTTTGAACCGGGAAGACTTTTAGAAGCGCCTGCCGCAAAGGCTGTAAAAAAGGAAAAAATTTCGGCTGAAAGAGCCATAGCGCTTATCAAAGGTGCGGGTGGAATTGCTGTATTGGCTCATCCCATGAAAATCAAGGAACTTGGAACGCGGGGAAGCCAAGAATTTTATGAAAAGTTGGATGCTCTGACACGAGAAATGAAAAAAATGGGGCTGAAAGGAATAGAATGTTTTCATCCGGCTCATACAAAAGAAGAAAGTTTGTATTTGGTGGGGCTGGCGGAGAAATATCATTTGCATATCACGGAGGGATCGGATTATCACGGCCCTGACTTTGAAAAATAGACGGTATATCCCGTCTTTTTTTGTACAATAAGAAACCTCGTCTGTTATGGGACAAAAGCGGAATGTACTTTTTCAATTAAGGAGCAAAAAATCTTTAACAATTTAATTGACAAATATTTACATATATATTAAAATATAGAAAATAAGATCTATGTAAAGAGAGGAGATTAATGATGACGGGAATGGACAAGAAAAAGGAAGAAATCACTTTTGAGATTACAGAACGTATTGGTGTGATTGCACAGTATAGCAATCACTGGACAAAAGAAGTGAACAAAATTGCATGGAATGGGAGCAAGCCTAAGTTTGACATTCGGGATTGGGATGAACAGCATCAGCATATGTCCAGAGGGATTACTCTTCGAGAGGAAGAGATGCAGGTGCTATATGGATTGTTAAAAGAGAACTTGACGGAACCTGAAACTGGGGAGCAGGCGGTGTAGAACGTTATGAGGGGTAGATGCATATAGTATTAAGAAAGAGAATCTCAAATTTGATTTGTAGATTCTACTGATCATGCATCATAAAGGAGGTAACAAAATGGGAAGATGTGGATATGATCATGAGAGAGGAATAGACTCCAGTTTACTTTTCTTTTTCTTAATTCTGGTTTTAATGTTCTGTATGCCTAACGTATTTGGATGTGGTGATACATCTTGCGGAAATTGCTAAGAAATTAAGTAACCGTAAATAAAAAAGGACAGCACTCCTGCCTCTCGGCAGGAGTGCTGTCCTTTTGTTGATAATCCCACCAGCTGTCAGCATCAAAAACTTTCAGTTCAATACGAACGCTGGCCTTTAAAGAATGTGATTGCATAAAGTCCGGAGAGGCCAACCAGTGCAAAAATAATTCTGCTTACGAATTCGAGATTGCTTCCAAAAATGTTAGAAATCAGGTCGTATCGGAAAAATCCGATCAGTCCCCAATTTATAGAACCAATAATAATCAGTGCAAGAACGATTTTTTTCAAAGCTATCACTCCTTTCCGGAGAGTATTTTACCCACTTATGCAGAAAATATGTTATAATAACCTTCAACGAGCCTTCAAACGGGCTTAGGTTATTTCACCATAAATTACCATAGCAGGTTTACGGGCAAAAATGTTAAATGAAATTTATGGTATAATGAACTCCATCGATTGAATCAGCGTTGCTGCAAGGATTGCTAAAGGGGAATATGAAACTTATGGAAGTTATATTAAAAAACGGGCCAAGGGAGCCGGATTGTAAAATAGAAGTAAAGGATATCTGTACTATAGAAGATATTGTGAAAGAGCTTCAGAGCAAATTACCATATGCTATTTTGGCGGCCCATGTAGATAACAAGATTGTTGAACTGACGCACAAAATAGATAAACCGTGCAAAATTGAACTGCTGGATATGAGAAACCAATCAGCCAATTTGATTTATCAAAACAGCTTATCTCTCATATATATGAAGGCCGTATACGATGTGTTGGGCGATATTGTAGTAGAAATACAAAACTCCATTAATAAAGGTCTTTATACCATGATTCGGAGGAAAATGCCTGTAACGCAGGCCGAGGTTGACGGCATATATAAACGAATGCGTGAATTAGTAGATTTAGATATTCCGTATGTAAAAGAAGACTCATGTTATTCTCTGGAAGGCTTTAAAAAGTTCTTTTTCGGGCTGATGGTGCCTTCTACCAGATATATAAAGCTTTTTGAAATCAGGAAATACAGAAGAGGCGTTCTGCTAAGGTTTCCGCATCCTAAGAACCCCAATGTAATCCCGGACTATGTGGATGAGGTGAAGCTGTACGGCGCTTTTGGAGAGGCCACCAACTGGGGAAAACTGATGGAGGTTTCGTATGCAAGGGATTTGAATGCAAAGGTAAGAAACGGCGAATATAAAGAGCTTATACAGCTTTCAGAAGCCTTGCACGAGAAGAAGGTAGCGGAACTGGCAGATATTATAAAAAAGGAAAAGAAACGAATTGTTTTAATAGCAGGGCCCTCTTCGTCGGGAAAGACTACGTTTGCCAAACGGCTGCTGATCCAGTTAAAGGTCAACGGGCTAAAACCGTTATATATGGGAACGGATGACTATTTCGTAGAAAGGGAGAACACCCCCCTTGACGAAAACGGTGAGCCCAATTTTGAGGACTTAGAAGCAATCGATATTGAGCTTTTCAATGCAAACATGAATTCTCTGCTGGCCGGTGAGGAAGTAGACCTGCCGACCTTTGACTTTATGGACGGCCATAAGAAGTTTGGAAAACGATTGACAAAGATCACGTCCGGACAGCCGATCATCATTGAAGGGATTCATGCCCTGAATCGGGAACTGACTGCATTAATACCCGACACCGAGAAATTTAAAATTTATATAAGTCCGTTGACTCAGCTAAACATAGATGAAAACAATCGAATCCCGACTACCGACGCACGTATGCTTAGGAGAATGGTGAGGGATTATAATTTCAGAGGTCATTCTGCTAAAAATACGATTAATTCCTGGCCAAAGGTCAGAGCCGGAGAGGATAAAAACATCTTCCCTTTCAGCAATGAAGCGGATGCCTTTTTTAACTCCGTGCATTTATACGAAATTTCTGTGCTTAAAAAATATGCGGAACCGCTTCTCAAGGAGATTCAGCAGGAAGAGCCGGTATATAGCGAAGCACAGCGTTTGTTAAAGATTTTAGATTTTTTTGAAGTGATTGAAGATGATTCCATTATTGCGAACAATTCGATATTGCGAGAATTTATTGGAGGAAGTATTTTAGTATGAGCGATATAACTGTTATTGGCGGAATTGCGGCAGACATTGAGGGACATCCTTATGATGTATTGAAGCCGGGAGAGTCGAATCCCGGAAAAATTTCTATTTCTTATGGAGGCGTTGGAAGAAATATTACGGAGAATTTAGCCAGAATGGGGGCAAGTATTTCTTTTGTATCGGCTGCGGGAAATGATTTTGTAGGCAGGATGGCCGTACAGGAGCTGGCTGCTCTGGGCGTGGGAGTGGAAAACGTACATTTAATTGAAGGGGAAAATACCGCTATGTATTTGTCCATTTTAAACAGTATCGGCGATATGGAAATGGCTCTTTGCAATATGGATGTTCTGGAACGTATTTCAGTTGAGATCATAAACAAGGCTCTGCCGCTTCTTAAACGTTCAAAGATCGTGGGAATTGATGCGAATCTGATAGAAGAGGTGCAGACATATATTATGGACAAGCTTCAAGAAGTTCCTCTCTTTTTAGACCCTGTTTCTGCTCCGAAAGCGGAACGGTCCAAAAAATATATTGGCAGGTTTCACACGATTAAGCCGAACATTGGCGAAGCACAAGTATTATCCGACATAGAAATTGCAGATGAAAAGGATTTATCGGAAGCCGGAAAATATTTTATTTCAAAAGGGGTCAAGCGAGTGTTTATTACCTTAAATGCAAGGGGAGTATATTATAAGGATGAAGCGGAAGAAGGCATTATAAGGCCGGGGAGAACTAAAATCGTAAGCGCTACCGGAGCAGGAGATGCTTTTTCAGCAGCCATACTGGATAGCTTTGTAAAAGGACGGAATATAAAGGAAACTGCGTTATATGGGATGGCGGCCTCGGGAGTTGCCATGGAATCTAAAACAGCGGTAAATCCAAATATGAGCATCAAAAATATAGAAGAGAAAAAGCACTGGATATATCAGCTGGATTAAGTATGCTTATAAGGCTTTTTTATTCTTTTGGTTGCTTGCAATAAACCACTCATAGGGGTTCAATCCGGTGAGTGGTTTTTGCATTCATTTCTATTTTTCAGAAAATATTCTCTCCTGTGAAACCATTGAAACTCTCAGCCCTTTCTATGCATTAACAAAAAATTCCCCTAAATTTTTCTAAATTTATTAAAAAAAGAATAAAAAAAACAGGCTTGTTAAAAATAACAATTATGAAACACAAGGAAACGTGTGCAGAGCGTAACTTTTATAAGCATTGAAATAAGCGAAGAGTAGATTATAAAAAAGTTAAAAAACCTTTCAATTATTTTTAAAAAAAGTATTGCATTTGGTTAAAAATTGTTATATATTATAAAGGCTTGCTTAAGGCGATGAAGTAGGAAGTTGCTGAGCTATCAGGTAATTTCTACTGAGAATTGTCCTCACCAGATGAGGGCGGAGGGATTCGCCAGCTTTTTGTCTGTGCCAATAAAATGAAACACACGGACGCGTGTGCAAAGTAAGCGATTGAATGCATGCGTTGAAAAAGCGGGACTTAGAACCCCTTGTACAGGCATAGCGAAACGTACAAAAAATAGGAGGAAAGAAAAAATGAGCGAACAACAAAAAATCAGAATCAAGCTTAAGGCATATGATCACAAATCATTAGATGTGTCCGCAGCTAAAATTGTTGAGACAGCTAAGAAGACAGGTGCTGATGTTTCAGGCCCGATTCCGCTTCCAACAGAAAAAGAAGTGGTAACAATCTTGAGAGCAGTTCACAAGTATAAGGACAGCAGAGAGCAGTTCGAACAGAGAACTCACAAAAGATTGATTGATATCACGAACACTACTCCAAAGACGGTTGATGCTTTGATGAAGCTTGACTTACCGGCTGGAGTGGACATTGAAATCAAACTTTAATAGATAAGGGTACTCCCCTTAGAAAGATTGCATGAGAGTAAATTTCAGTGTAAATCTGCATCCTGTGTTGCGGAAAGAAACTGAGGATTTAAAACCAGGGCAATCCGCTGTAAGTAGAAAAGGAGAAGAATATGAAAACTATCTTAGGAAAGAAAATCGGAATGACTCAGATTTTCTCAGAAGCAGGAGAAGTTATTCCTGTAACAGTTATTGAAGCTGGTCCTGTAGTAGTAACTCAGGTAAAAACAGCAGCAACAGACGGCTATGAAGCGGTTCAGATCGGATTTGAAGATCAGAAGGCTCATAGAGTAAACAAGCCGATGACGGGCCACTTCAACAAGAATGGTCTTGGACTGAAGAAGCATTTGGCTGAATTCAGACTGGAAGACGGAGAAGCTTATGAGATTGGACAGACCATCACGGCTGCTGATTTTGAAATCGGTAAAAAACTGGATATAACCGGAACTTCAAAAGGTAAAGGCACTCAGGGTAACATCAAGAGACATGGACATCACAGAGGTCCTACAAGTCACGGTTCAAAGCATAAGAGACTTGCTGGCGCATTGGCAGCAGGTACTTATCCTTCAAGAGTATTTAAAGGAAATAAGGGTCCTGGTAGAATGGGTCGCGATACAGTGACAGTACAGAACGTTGTATTAGTAAAGGTTATTGATGACAGAAACCTGATGCTGGTAAGAGGTGCTGTGCCGGGTCCTAAGGGCGGCATTCTACGCATCCAGTATGCAGTAAAAGGTCAGGACAAATAGATAAAGACTTCAGAAAGGAGGAAGTAGAAAATGGCAAAAGTAACTATGCTAAACATGGCAGGAGCAGAAGTTGGAAGTATTGATTTAAACGATGCAATATTCGGTATTGAACCGAATCAGAACGCTGTTCATGCAGTAGTAAAAAATTATCTGGCTAACCAAAGACAGGGTACGCAGTCAGCTAAAAATAGAGGCGAAGTCAGAGGCGGCGGAAGAAAGCCTTTCAGACAGAAAGGTACTGGTCGTCACAGACAGGGTAGTTCAACAGACCCATCACAGATCGGCGGCGGCGTAGTATTCGCACCAAAGCCGAGAGATTACAGATATACAGTTCCTAAGAAACTGAGAAGACTTGCAATGAAGTCTGCTCTTTCCTCAAAGGTTGCAGAAAAGGAAATTATCGTACTTGATACACTGAACTTTGAAGCTCCTAAGACAAAGGAAATGATCAAAGTGTTAGGAAATGTAAAGGCTGCTAAGAAAGCATTGATCGTTATGGCTGAAAAGGATGAGAACGTTATCCGTTCAGCTGCTAACATTCCGGGAGTAAGAACCGCTTTAGTCGGGACAATGAACGTGTATGAGATCATCAATTACACAAGCTTCATCGTAACGAAGGAAGCGATCAATAAGATTGAGGAGGTGTATTCATAATGAGAACTGCTTACGACGTAATTATTAAGCCGGTTATCTCCGAAACAAGTATGGATAACGCACAGGAAAAGAAATACACTTTCAAAGTTGCTAGAGACGCTAATAAAACAGAAGTAAAATTAGCTGTTGAAGAAATCTTTGGTGTAGAAGTAGAAAAAGTAAACGTCATGAATGTTCAAGGTAAAGTTAAGAGAATGGGAAGAAACGTAGGTAGAACTGCGGCTTCAAAGAAGGCGATTGTTACTCTTACTGATGGCAGTAAGGAAATCGAATTCTTCCAGGGTCTATAAGGAGGGACGAAAAATATGGGAATCAAAAAGTATAATCCGACCACTCCTGGATTAAGAGGAATGACGGTTTCAACATTTGAAGAAATTACAACGAGCACACCTGAAAAGTCTCTTACAGTAACTCTTAAGAAGCATTCCGGAAGAAATGTGAGAGGTAAGATTACAGTAAGACACAGAGGCGGCGGATACAGACCGAAATACAGAATTATCGACTTTAAGAGACGTAAGGACGGTATTCCGGGTAAGGTAACTACGATCGAATATGATCCGAACAGAAGTGCAAACATTGCGTTGATCGTTTATGCAGACGGTGACAAGAGATATATTATTGCTCCTAACAAGTTACATGTTGGAGATGTTATTGTTTCCGGAGCTGATGCAGATATTAAAGTAGGAAATGCTCTTCCGCTTGCAAACATTCCGGTAGGTACTATCATCCACAACATTGAGATGAAGAGCGGAAAAGGTGCACAGCTGGTTCGATCAGCCGGTAACGGTGCGCAGCTGATGGCTAAAGAAGGCGATTACGCTCAGGTAAGACTTCCTTCCGGAGAAGTTCGAAAGATCAGAATGGAATGCAGAGCGACCATCGGAGAAGTTGGAAATGGCGAACATTCTAACATTCAGATCGGTAAAGCAGGAAGAAAGAGACACATGGGCTGGAGACCTACTGTAAGAGGTTCCGTTATGAACCCGAACGATCACCCACACGGCGGTGGTGAAGGTAAGGCTGGAATCGGTCGAGTAAGTCCGGTTACTCCTTGGGGTAAGCCTGCTCTTGGTCTTAAGACTAGAAAGAAGAAGAAGGCTTCTAATCAGTATATCGTAAAGAGAAGAAATGAAAAATAGGAAGGAGCATAAATAATGGGTAGATCACTTAAAAAGGGCCCTTTCGTGAACGCTAAGCTTTTGAAAGCTATCATAGCAATGAATGAAGCTAACGAAAAGAAAGTAATCAAGACATGGTCAAGACCATCTACAATATTCCCACAGATGGTGGGGCACACAATTGCAGTGCATGACGGCAGAAAACACGTTCCTGTATATATCACTGAGGATATGGTAGGACACAGACTGGGAGAATTTGCTCCGACAAGAACCTACAGAGGTCACGCTGCTGATAAAACGACTAAGAAAAAATAAGTAAAGGAGATGTAAGAAGATGGAAGCAAAAGCAATTGCAAAATATGTAAGAATGTCTCCTATAAAACTAAAGCCGATTACTGATTTAGTAAGAGGAAAAGATTTAAATGAGGCACTTACCATTTTAAAATTCACGCCTGGTAAGGGTTCTGAAATAGTTGAAAAGGTTGTTAAGTCTGCTGCTGCAAACGCTGAAAACAACTTCGACATGAATCCGGATAATCTATATGTTGCTGAGGTTTATGCTCATCAAGGACCAACTATGAAGAGATGGAGAGCGGGAGCACAAGGTAGAGCATCAGTAATTCTTAAGAGAAGCAGCCACGTTGGTGTTACTCTTAAGGAAAGAAACTAAGATAGGAGGTTCATTGAATGGGTCAGAAAGTAAGTCCACATGGTTTAAGAGTGGGCATTATAAAAGACTGGGATTCCAAATGGTATGCAGACAAGAACAATTTCGCTGATTTTCTTGTAGAAGACCAGAAGGTTCGAGAATATGTAAAGAAGAAGTTATATGTTGCAGGCGTTTCAAGAGTTTTAATCGAAAGAGCAGCAGCCGGTAAGATTAAAGTTATCGTGCTGACTGGTAAGCCGGGTATGGTAATCGGAAGAGCCGGAGACGGTATTGACGCTCTTAAGAAAGACATCGTTAAGATGACTGGCAAAGAGGTAGAAATCAGCATCGTAGAGATCAGAAAGGTCGAAATGGATGCTCAGCTTACTGCTGAAAGCATTGCACAGGCACTGGAGAGAAGAATTTCTTTCCGAAGAGCCATGAAGCAGGCAATCGGAAGAACGATGAAATCTGGTGCAAAGGGTATTAAAGTTCTTTGTTCGGGAAGACTTGGCGGAGCTGAAATTGCCAGAAACGAAAAATACAGTGAAGGAAATGTTCCTCTACACACCTTAAGAGCTGATATCGATTATGGTTTCGCTGAAGCGGATACTACGTACGGTAAGATCGGTGTAAAGGTTTGGATCAATCACGGTGAAATCCTTGATAAAGGATTAAAGAGCGCTGTTCCTGAAGAAAAAGAAGGCAGAAGAGACAGACGTGACGGGGACAGAAGAGGCAGAAGAGACAGAAACGACGGAGACAGAAGACCTAGAAGAGACAGAGACGCTAAGCCTGAAGGTCCAAAAGCAGTAAACCCAAGAGTTAGAAAGACTCCAAAAGTAGAAGCTGCCCCTGTAAGCGAAGCTGCTGCAGCTCCCGCTGAAGAAAACGTAGAAGTGACTGAATAATAGATAGAAGAAGCCGGGTACAAAATTTTATACGAAGATTGTATAAATTGTACTTGCGGCATTGAGAAAGGAGGAAGACAGCGATGTTAATGCCAAAGCGCGTTAAACGCAGAAGAGTCCACAGAGGAAGAATGAAAGGCGTTGCAACTAAGGGTAACAAAATTGCTTATGGTGAATACGGATTAATTTCAGAAGAATGTGGTTGGATCACCTCAAATCAGATCGAGGCTGCCAGAATAGCCATGACAAGATCTATCAAGAGAGGTGGTAAAGTATATATCGATATTTTCCCACACAAGCCGGTTACAAAGAAACCAGCTGAAGTACGTATGGGTTCCGGTAAAGGTGCTCCTGAATATTGGGTAGCAGTAGTTAAACCTGGTAGAGTCATGTTTGAGATCCAAGGGGTTTCAGAAGAAAAGGCCAGAGAAGCAATGCGACTTGCTATGCACAAGCTACCGGTAAAGTGCAAGTTTGCCATCAAAGGTCAGGAATTAGCAGAGGGTGGTGAAGCATAATGGAATTAAAGAAAATGAGAGAAATGACTGAGACTGAACTTACTGCTGAGTTAAAGAAGATGAAGAACGAATTATTTAATTTAAGATTTCAGCATGTAACAGGGCAGTTAGAAAACCCTATTAAATTAAGAGATACGAAAAAGCAGATTGCAAGAGTTAAAACCATTATCAGAGAAAAAGAACTTGAAAAGGTTCAGGGCTAATAGAAAGGAGGATGTAATATGACAGTTGAGAGAAACAGAAGAAAGACTAAGGTCGGTGTTGTGGTAAGTGACAAGATGGATAAGACTATCACTGTTGCTATGGAAGACTTCGTAAGACATTCCCTTTATGGAAAAGCCGTAAAGAGAACTAAGAAAGTCAAAGCGCACGATGAGAACAACGAATGCAATATAGGAGATAAAGTAAGAATCATGGAAACAAGACCTCTATCCAAGGATAAGAGATGGAGACTTGTGAACATTATTGAGAAAGTTAAGTAAGGAGGCACCAGATTATGATTCAGACAGAAACTAGATTAAAGGTTGCTGACAATTCAGGTGCGAAAGAACTTTTATGTATCCGTATTCTTGGCGGTACGAGCCGAAAGTGTGCGAATATTGGAGATGTAATTGTTTGCGCTGTTAAAGAAGCAACACCCGGCGGCGTTGTAAAAAAAGGCGACGTTGTAAAGGCTGTAATAGTAAGAACAAAGACTGGCGCCAGAAGAAGTGACGGTAGCTATGTAAAGTTCGATCAGAATGCCGCTGTAATTATTAAAGAAGATAAGAATCCGGTAGGAACTCGTATCTTCGGACCAGTAGCCAGAGAACTTAGAGATAAGAGCTTTATGAAGATCGTGTCATTGGCACCAGAAGTACTATAGGAGGTGTTATAAGATGCAAATTAAAAAAGGCGATACAGTGTTAGTTATCACTGGTAAAGATAAAGGAAAAAAAGGCAAAGTGCTGAAAGCAATGCCAAAAGAAGATAGAGTTGTCGTAGAGGGAGTCAACGTTCAGACAAAGCATCAGAAGCAGACGAGAACTGCAAAATCTGAAATTAAGCACGTTGAAGGACCGATCCACGTTTCAAACGTGATGTTCTACGATACTAAAGCAAAAGCTCCTACCAGAATTGGATACAAAGAAGAGAACGGTAAAAAGGTCAGAGTATCCAAGAAAACTGGAGCAGTAATCGATTAAGAAAGGAGGAGACGATTTTGACAGCTAGACTAAAAGAAACTTATAAAAACGAAATATTTAAGGCTATGATGGATAAGCATGGTTATAAGAATGTGATGGAAGTTCCTGTACTTGAAAAGATCACCCTTAACATGGGTCTTGGCGAAGCAAAAGAAAACGCTAAAATTATGGAAACTGCTGTTGAAGAATTAGCAATCATCAGTGGTCAGAGACCAGTCATCACAAAATCAAAGAAATCTATCGCAAACTTCAAGGTTAGACAGGGTATGCCTGTTGGAGCAAAAGTTACTCTGAGAGGAGATAACATGTTTGAGTTTGCTGACAAGCTATTTAACATCGCTCTTCCAAGAGTAAGAGACTTCAAGGGAGTAAGCAAAAACTCTTTTGACGGAAGAGGAAACTATTCCATGGGTATCAAGGAACAGTTGATCTTCCCTGAAATAGAGTACGATAAGATTGATAAGATCAAGGGCATGAACATTGTATTTACTACAACGGCTAAGACAGATGAAGAAGCTGCTTCATTATTGCAGTTACTTGGACTGCCGTTTGAGAAATAGAAAAATTAAGAGTGAGACGGCGTTGCCGCAAGGAAGTTTTTATATAATTTCCTCGACTTCGCTCGGAAATTATAGTAGGAGGTTAAGATGGCAAAGACATCTCTCAAAGTAAAACAGGCTAGAAAACCGAAGTTTTCTACTCGTGCATATACAAGATGCAAGATTTGCGGAAGACCACATTCAGTATTAAGAAAATATGGTATCTGCCGAATCTGTTTCAGAGAACTTGCTTACAAGGGAGAAATCCCAGGCGTTAAAAAAGCGAGCTGGTAATTTTTAAAATTGATTGCGGAGGCCTTTCGGGGAACCTCGCAAGGAAAGGAGAACATTCAGAATGACAATGACAGATCCAATAGCAGATATGCTAACAAGAATCAGAAATGCCAATACTGTAGGACACGCAACAGTTGATATTCCTGCATCAAAGATGAAAAAGTCCATTGCAGGCATTTTAACTGAAGAAGGATATATTAAAGGCTATGACGTTATTGAAGACGACAAGCAGGGCACTATCAGAGTTCAGATGAAGTATGGTGCGGATAAAGAAAAAGTTATTAGTGGAATCAAGAAGATTTCAAAGCCAGGTTTAAAGGTTTATGCAAAGGCTGACGAAGTGCCAAGAGTACTAGGAGGTCTGGGTATCGCTATTATTTCAACTTCAAACGGAGTAATCAGCGATAAAGAAGCAAGAAAGCTTGGAATCGGCGGAGAAGTAATCTGTTACGTTTGGTAGGAGGAATAGAAAATGTCAAGAATAGGTAAATTACCTGTTAACCTTCCTGCAGGCGTAGAGGTAAAGGTTGACAGCAACAATGTGGTTACTGTAAAGGGACCTAAGGGTCAGCTTTCAGAGACTGTGAGCAAGCTTGTAAAGGTTGAAATCGCAGACGGCGTTCTGACAGTAACCAGAGATAACGATAACAAAAGCTCAAGAGAACAGCACGGACTTGCCAGAACTCTTATTAACAACATGGTTACAGGAGTTACAAATGGCTATGAAAAGAAGCTTCAGCTGGTCGGCGTTGGTTACAAGGCTGAGAAAAAAGGCAAGAAGCTTGTGATGAATCTGGGATACTCCCATCCGGTTGAGATGGAAGATCCGGAAGGAATCACTACCGAAGTACCTTCTCCTACAGAAGTACTGATAAAGGGCATCGACAAGGCTGCAGTTGGAAACTATACTGCCAACATCAGAAAGTGGAGACGTCCTGAACCATATAAGGCAAAGGGTATTCGTTACGAAGGCGAAATTATCCGTCGTAAAGAAGGAAAGACTGGTAAAAAATAAGGAAGGAGTGAAATCAAATGGCAAAAGAAAGTAAGAATGATAGACGAGTAGCTAGACATGAAAGAGTAAGAAAGAACTTACATGGAACTCCTGAAAGACCAAGACTTTGCGTTTACAGAAGCCTTAAGAATATCTCTGTACAGATCGTTGATGATGTAAACGGTGTAACACTTGCTGCAGCATCAACAGCTGATAAGGAATTAAAGGCTAAGTGTGCTTATGGTGGTAACAAGGAAGCTGCTAAATTAGTTGGAACGGCTATTGCTGAGAAAGCAAAGGCTAAGGGAATCGAAACTGTATGCTTCGACAGAGGCGGATATTTATATCACGGAAGAGTACAGGAATTAGCAGAAGCTGCACGTGAAGCAGGATTGAAATTCTAACAGGAGGAAAAAGGAATGCGACAAAATATGATTGATGCATCCAAGCTAGACTTAAAAGAAACTATCGTTAACATCAGACGTGTTGCTAAGACTGTTAAGGGTGGTAGAAATATGAGATTCAGCGTATCCGTAGTTGTTGGTAATGGCGAAGGTTATGTTGGTGTAGGTCTTGGAAAGGCTCAGGAAATTCCTGAGGCCGTAAGAAAAGCTATCGAAGATGCAAAGAAAAATTTAGTATATGTTCCGACAGTGGGGACAACAATTCCACACAGAATTTTAGGAACATTCGGCGCAGGCAATGTATTGATCATGCCGGCTGCTCCGGGTACCGGAGTTATTGCAGGTTCATCCGTACGTATGGTACTGGAAGCTGCAGGATTGAAAGACGTTAGAGCGAAGTCCATCGGTTCAAGTAATACCGTAAATATGGCTTACGCTACACTGGAAGGTCTCAGAGGCTTAAAGACTGTTGAACAGATCAGCAGATTAAGAGGAAAGACTAAAGAAGAAGTTTTAGGATAGGAGGAAGAAACAAATGGCTAAAATGATTAAAGTAACTTTAACTAAAAGTACAATTGGAGCTCTTCCTCAACATAAGAAAATTGTTGAAGCTTTAGGTTTAAAGAAGATGCACAGTTCAAACGAAATGCCTGATTGCCCGCAAGCCCGCGGTGCTATCAAAAAGGTTGAGCATCTTGTGACTGTAGAAGAACTGTAGGATTGGAGGTGCGGGAAATATGAAACTGCATGAATTAAGAGCAGCCGAGGGTTCAACTAAGAACCGAAAGAGAAGAGGCCGTGGTACTGCTACAGGTCAGGGTAAAACTGGCGGCAGAGGTATGAACGGTCAGAAGTCCAGAAGCGGCGGCGGTGTCAGACTTGGCTTTGAAGGCGGTCAGATGCCATTATACAGAAGAATTCCAAAAAGAGGTTTTACTAATATTTGGAGAACAGAATATACAATTCTAAACGTTGATGACTTAAACAGATTTGAAGCGGGTACCGTTATCACCCCTGAACTTTTAGAAGAAACAGGAATGGTAAAGCAGGTTAAAGACGGAATTAAGATTC
>ENA-UOOI01002600-UOOI01002600.1-fermentation-metagenome-genome-assembly--contig:-NODE-2600-length-15351-cov-3.498692_pt1 | contig 15351 bp, 15 predicted proteins | sample MGYA00245779_ERZ724027 | MGnify/ENA primary metagenome ERZ724027 (study PRJEB28704, sample SAMN03018318) | fermentation metagenome | biome: anthropogenic terrestrial biome; feature: soil; material... | reverse complement strand
AATGGTTTTTACCTGACTCTAACTCATAAAAACGACTAAAATAGCCATATTATTATTTCCCCCAAAGTTAAGGAAACAATTTGTTTTTAAAAGGAGAACCTCTACCTTGTTTTGTATTTTTTAACACGATTTTCCTGTTTAATAACAAATATTGGACTGAAGCTCCTGGTTTGTACGATTCTCTTTATCGGAAAGCTTTCACGAAGCAAATTTATTGCAACATGGCAAAGCCGAAGGTCTCAATTTTTTCCATAAAGATGCTGAAAATGCCAGCCAGCAAAATGCCAGCCGTACAGAATATCAGGCTTGCTTTGTTATACACATCCGTTTGCAATGCCGGAATCGGATGTTCATTCCGATCGATGAACATTGCCTTTACTACCAGCAGGTAGTAATAGAGCGAGACAATGGTGTTAATGACCGCAATCAGCACCAAGACATAAAATCCTTGTTCCATGGCTGCGGCAAAAATAAAGAATTTGCTGAAAAATCCCGCGAGCGGCGGAATACCTCCCAGGGAAAACATCGACAACATCATCACGAAACTCAACATCGGATTGGTGCTGTACAATCCCTTGTAATCGCCGATATTTATTTTACCGGTGCGGTTTTCGATAGCGGTGACCACCCCGAAAGCCGCCAGATTGGAGAACAGGTATACAAATATGTAATACACGAGTGTGGTCATGCCGAATGCCGTTCCCCCGACAATACCCAATACTATGTATCCTGCCTGGGAGATGGAAGAGAATGCCAGAAAACGTTTTATGTTTTTCTGGCGAATGGCGAACAGGTTGGCCAGGGTGATACTCACAATGACCAGTCCATACAGGATGCCCTGCCATTGCCCGACGAGGTTGCCGAATACTTTGTACAACAGCAGCGCCAACGCAAACAAGGCTGCTCCTTTCGATACTACCGAGAGGTAGGACGTGACGTTTGTGGGAGCGCCCTCGTATACATCGGGTGTCCACATATGGAACGGGACGAGTGAGATTTTAAAGAATATCCCTGCCATAAAGAAGACGAATGCCATTATCTGAAGGGTGTTGGCACCAATCAAAGCAGGTATATCGGCAAAGTAAAGCGTACCTGTCGTGCCGTAAAGGTATGAAATCCCGAACAGCATAATCCCTGACGAGAAAGTAGCCAGAAGAATGTATTTGGCACCGGCTTCCGCTGATTTTTTACTCTGCTTCTCCATGGCGGCAAGCGTTCCAATGGGGATGGAAGCCATTTCCAGACCTATATAGAACAGAAGGAAATGACCGCTCGAGATCATAAAATAAAATCCGAGCAGGGTGACCAGTGTAAGAAAGTAATATTCACCCCGTTTATTGCTCAGTTTCTCTCCGTTGAACGCCTCTGCCTGAAGGAATATGATCAGGGTGGCGATATTGAGGATGGTTTTGACTACCCCTGCCATGGGGATATAAGTGTACATGCCACCGAATGCCGTACCGGCTTCATGCGGCAGTAAATGTAGGACCGTATGTATAGCGAACAGGGTGAGGGTCACCGGTTGAAAGTATTGCATTCCTTTCCTGCCCGCTATCAGATCATATGCTAACAGGGAAATAATGACTACCACTAGCGACACCTCGCTACGCATACATAAAAAATTACTGAAATTCTCCATTTCCTTCGTATCTGTTTTTTACTTTATCAATCCCACACTTTCATTCAACATATCGGACAGTCCCAGGGGAAACATACCGATATAGGCGATTCCCGCGGTCAGGATCACTACTGCCAGTTTCTCATACCAGACGGCATCGGTAAGTTCGTTATGGTGCGGATTTTGCATAGGCCCGTAGAGAAACTTGCCGACCATCCGCAGGATGTAGACCGCAGTAACAACGATAGACGATAGGGCAATTACCGTTAATACCCTTCTGAACAGATCGGCATTTTCGAACGAACCGATGAAAATGGTCATCTCCGATACAAATCCACTGAGCCCGGGAAGCCCCAACGATGCCAGCCCCGCGATTACGAATGCTACTCCAAGGAAGGGAATCACCCGCATCAGTCCGCCCATTTCGGTGATCATGCGGGTATGCGTCCGTTCGTAAATCGTCCCTATCAGGGCGAAGAACAAAGCTGTCATCAACCCGTGCGAAAGCATTTGCAGTACGGCGCCCGTCATGGCTGTCCGGGTAAGCATTAAAACGGCAAAAAGCACCAGATTACAGTGACTGACGGAGGAGTAAGCGTTGATATATTTCAAATCCCGCTGGTGTATGGCCGCCAAAGCACCGTAGAAAACCCCTGTTGCGGTGAGTACGAGGAACAAAGGGGCCAGTATGTGTGCAGCATCAGGCATCAGGCAGATAGATACACGGAAGCATCCGTATCCCCCTAATTTCATCAGCACGCCGGCATGAAGCATTGAGACGGCGGTAGGGGCCGAAGCATGGCCGTCGGGCGACCATGTATGGAACGGGAAGAGGGCGCCCAGCACTCCAAACCCTATAAAAGTGAGTAGGAAGAAGAAAAGTTGTTTATCCAACGGAATATCGATATGGGCAATATCGGGTATATTCATGCTTACCGCCCCGGCGCTGAAATAAATTCCCAGGATTCCCACGAGCAGTAACGCGGAAGCGCCCATCAGCATCAGCGTGAGCTTCATGGCGGAGTACTCTTTTTTTCCGCTACCCCAGATGCCGATCAACAGGTACATGGGGATAAGCGCTATTTCATAGAACATGAACATGGTGAACAGGTCGGTCGTTATGAAAAAGCCGAATACTCCCAGCGAAAGCAGACAGAACCACAGGAAAAACTCTTTGGTAAGCGGTTGGATCTTCCATGAGATGAATGTGCCGGTGAGTACGATCACCGAAGAGAGACACAGCATGGCCACCGACACCCCGTCCACGCCCAGGGAAAAGCCTATATTCAGCGGCTTATACCACATGTGGGACGATGTGAGGAGCATGGTTCCGGTGGCTCCACCGTTCCCGGCAGTGATATAGCGTATCGCCAGATAAACGGATGCCGCTGCCAATGCCGCACTACCGGTTACCATTATACTCAGCACCTGTTTGCGGTTTCTTGCGGCAAACAAGGAAAGTAACATAAGTACCGGTATCAGTATGAATATTGTTAAAAAGTTCATGATCTATTATTTTAATGTGCCAATGAGACTAATGTGCCAATGAGACTGATATGTCAATATGCCAATGTAATAATTGTTTTGCCAATTTGTTTTGTTCTTTACTCTTTACTCTTTATTCTTTATTCTTTATTCTATAAAATCGCCAATACCGTAATCAGTAGCGTACTTAACAGGAATACCCAGGCATACCATTGCACGCTTCCCGACTGAAAACCCCTGACAGCTTCGGATGTACGTGTCGTAAGCCATCCTAAGCCATTCATGGCTCCATCGATCACATGGCGGTCTAACCAGGCAAACGGGCGGGATATGCCGTTAAAAATAATTTTCCTGGTAATGAACTGATACACTTCATCTATATAAAACCTGTTCCAGGCGGCTTTATACAAGCCGCGTGTCTTGTCTGCAAGCCGTGCCGGACGTCGGTTTTCTTTCCTGTAGAGAAATGTGGCCGCCCCGATTGCTGCCAATGCGACTAAAATACTGATAACAGCCACAGTGGTATCTAAATGAATGATATATTGTGTATGGTCGGCGGTTACGAATTTCCCGAAAGGAATAAATCCTCCGGCAATGGTGAGAAGGGCTAAGAACATAAGCGGGTAAGTCATCGACCGGGGACTTTCATGCGGCGTGACATTCCCGTGTACTTTGTATTCTTTGCCCCAGAAAATGCGATAATAGAGGCGGAACATGTAAAAAGCCGTCAATCCTGCCGTGAGGGTCATCCATATCCCCATCCCCGTACTAAAGCCATAGGCGGCGGTCATGATCTCGTCTTTGCTTACAAACCCGGAAAAAGGAGGAATCCCCGCTATCGCCAGGCAGGCTATCAGGAAGGTGATATGGGTGACAGGCATATATTTCCTTAAACCGCCCATATCTTTCATTTCGTTACTGTGCACGGCATGGATAACAGAGCCGGCTCCAAGGAACAACAGCGATTTGAACATGGCGTGGGTGAACAGGTGGAACAGGGAAGCCATATATCCCAGCCCGCCGTGTGCATGTTGCCCGAGTTCCCTACTTGTGCATACCCCGAGCGCGACCATCATAAATCCTATCTGGGAGATGGTGGAAAAAGCGAGTACCCGTTTAATATCGGTCTGTACAATAGCGATGACCGCAGCAAACAGGGCGGTAAAGGCACCCACATAGGCAATCCCGTGCAGTACTTCCGGAGTGAAACCGATATAAATGGGAAACATCCGTGCCACCAGATAGACACCGGCCACCACCATCGTAGCTGCATGTATCAGCGCCGATACGGGAGTAGCTCCTTCCATGGCATCAGGCAGCCAGATGTGAAGGGGGAACATCGCCGATTTGCCGGCGGCCCCGGTGAATATCAACGCCATTGCCCAGGTAAGGGCGGAGGTACCTATAAAAGTAGAACCCATAGAACGGTTGAGAATAGCGCCGCCGCCCGTCATCAGAGTGCCGAAATCGAATGTCTGGGTGAAGTAAGAGAGCACCAGTATGCCGATAAGGAAAAAGAGATCGGCAAAGCGGGTAACGATAAAAGCTTTTTTAGATGCCGCCACTGCCGCCGGTTTAGTATAATAGAACCCGATAAGCAGGTAAGAAGAAACACCCACCAGTTCCCAGAAAATATACATCTGGAAGATATTGGTGGCCAGGACTAAACCCAGCATAGAGAATGTGAACAATGACAGGAACGCATAATAACGCTGGAATCCTTTTTCCCCTTTCATATATCCCATGCTGTAAATATGCACCATCAGCGACACGGTGGAAATTACCACCAGCATCATGACGGAAATAGGATCGAGCAGGATACCCAGGTCGATATGCAATTTCTCTCCGACATGCAGCCATGTGAAATTACAGGGGACGATAGTCTGCCAAATGCCGTTTATATTTTGGGTAGTAAAATAAGCGTAGGCGGTATAATATGACAACAGTGCAACCGTCGCAAGGGTTACGGTGCCTGCGATCCCGGCGACAAGCGGCTTTAATTTCGTGCCCGGTAAACCGATGGCCAGAAATGAACACAAGGGTAGCAGCAGAATAAGTATTGTATAGTCCATATCCGTTATTTCTTCATTTGTTGTATATTATCGACCTCTGTGTTGCCGAATTTCCGGTATACGTTGATGACGATAGCGATAGCGACTGCGGTTTCACATGCCGAAACGGCAATCACGAACAATGCATAAAACAAACCCTCCATCCGTTCGGGGAACAGGTAACGATTGAACGCGGCGAAGTTGATATCGACGGAGTTCAGGATCAATTCGATAGAGATAAGGATCATAACCAGATTTTTCCGGGTAAAAAAACCGTAGATCCCGGCGAAAAACATAATCAGGCTTACGATCAGGTATGCCGCTAAGGGGACAGCCGCCCCGGATGTATTTACTATGAATTCTCCCATATACTTATTTATCTAAATCCTTATTATCGGTAGATTCAACACTCTTCTCTTTTCTCGCGATCATGATGGCGCCGATGATACAGGCAAGCAATAACAAACTGATTGCCTCAAAGGGAAGCAGGAACTGGTATTTTCCGGTACCCAGCATCGCATACCCGATATCCTGCATTTTCATTTCGTACTCTTTCACGTAACTATAAGTACGCGTCACATTCTGTACAATGATATACCCACATACAATCAATCCGCCAAAGGAGAGTAACATCGATGATTTTACTTTCCGGTTCGTTCGCCGGTCAACGATTTCGCCCGGTCTGTGGGTAAGAAAGATAGCCATGATAAACAGTACCATGATGCCTCCGGCGTACACGGTAACCTGTACGGCAAAGAGAAAATGGTAGTGAAGCATCAGGAATAATCCGGCTGTGGCCACTAGTACGAACAGCAGATAGATTGCCGAACGGATGATCCGTTTACTTGTGACGGCCAGCACTGAAAACAAGGCTATTGCGACTGCCAAAATGAAAAATATAATTTGTTCCGCCATAATTCAATAAATTTAGTCGTTTTCAAATTTTATTGCACTTTTTCTCGCGATAACAGAAGACGAATTTATTCGTATTATGTAATATCGCTTGACGAAAAAGTTTATTTTTTCTTATCTCTTAATTTCGACCCCGGTTTATTCAGTTGGTGAACCAATTTATTCCTGTCGAATACCGCTCCTTCAAAGTCGTTGTTGAATACAATGGCGTCGGATGGACAGGTGATGACACAGAGATTGCAGTAGGTACAACTTCCGTAATCCCAGATATGCTTATCCAGGATTTTTTTCTTTTTTCCTTTTTCCGTTTCAATTGAAACGGATATGACCCTGATAGTGCCGTTGGGGCAATTCATCATGCAAATGCCGCAGGCTGTACAGGCATGTTCATTGTTTTCGTCGTGCGGCATGATAAGCTCGGCACGCCAGCGGTCGGATATGACCAATGTTTGCCTGTTTTCGGGGTATTCCATGGTCACTTTCTTCGTCCAGAACTCTTTCCAGGTGACACCCATTCCTTTCAACAGCGATTTCAGTGCCGTGAAAATTCCGGAAATATATTTTGTAAATGATTGCATATCGTTATTTATCCATTATCATTTATCCATTATCATTTATCCATTATCATTTATCCATTATCATATTCTAACCTATGGAGTAATTCCGAATATATTAGGAAATAGGCCCGTTAAAGTCCATCCGGCCAGTACGGTTACCACCATGGCGATGATATTTACCAGGTTGATAGGGAGAAGATATTTCCATTCCAGATTGAGCAGCAGGTCGATACGCAAACGCGGGAAAGACCAGCGCACCCATAAGCTGATGAATACAAGCATTGCTGTTTTCCCGATAAACCAGACGTACGAAGGGATGTACCACATTATCTGATTGAACGTATCCATGCCTTTTAGCTGGAAGGGCATCCATCCGCCCAGAAAGACGGTGGTAGCTACGGCGGCGATAATAAACATGTTGAGGTATTCGGCCAGATAGTAGAAGCCGAATTGCATACCGGAGTATTCCGTATGATATCCGGCAGTAAGCTCCCCTTCCGCTTCGGGTAGGTCGAACGGTGCACGGTTGGTCTCTGCATGCCCCGAGATAAGATAGATAACAAATGCTACTATGGCCGGTAGGTGTCCATTGAAAATATTCCATGCATAACGCTGGTTCTCCACGATCTCCGACAGTTGCATGGTGCCGGTCATCACCACCACGGTCATCAGTGCGAACGCCGCCGAAAGCTCGTAGCTGATGAACTGGGCGCCGCTTCTCATAGCCCCGATCATGGAGTATTTGTTGTTGCTCGACCAGCCTGCCAGCAATACACCGATGACTCCCAGTGAAGAGACGGTAAGCAGGTAAACGATCCCCATATTGAAGTCGACCGCTTGTAATCCTTTACCGAACGGTATGGCGCCGAAGGCCATCACCGACGAACATATCACAAAAAAAGGAGCTGCATAAAACAAAAACCTGTCCACTCTGTTGATATGGATAATTTCTTTGATCAATATCTTGATCATATCGGCTATACTCTGAATGGAACCGTATTTACCGAGGCGGTTGGGCCCTAATCGCGCCTGGAAAAAGGCGGTTATTTTACGTTCCGCATAAATCAGTATCAACGCGATTACGGCATAGGCAGCTAAAATAGTGATGAGTACCAGTATGCTTTCTACCAATGACGCCCAAAATGGCGGCAGATTATTCCTGAAAAATATATCAAGATGCGAGAGCAGTCCTGTCAGTTCTAATGGTTGATTATAGTTCATAGGATTAAAACTATTCGTTTTTTGAGGCTTACCTGTCTATATCGGGTATCACGTAATCCATTGAACCGCCGATGCCGATAAAGTCAGAGAGAAGCTCCTCCTTACAGATCAGCGGCATCACGGAAACGGCTGCCATCGAGGGTGAGCGAAATTTCACCCTGTAAGGATACTTTTCGCCTTTACTCTCTATAAATACACCGAATTCTCCCTTGCCGGTCTCCACATTTTGGAAATATTGTCCTTCGGGCAACCGGAGGACGGGTTTTACCGTCGCCAGTACATCGCCTTCAGGAATATTGTCGATCAATTGTTCGATGAGGTGCAATGACTCCTCTATTTCTTCCAGCCGGTTCAGATAACGCGCGTAGGAGTCGCCTTCGAGCCGTATAACCTCCTTAAATTCTATCTGATCATAGAGGGAATAAGGTTTATGTTTCCGTACATCGCATGACCAGCCCGAACCTCGCCCGGCAGGACCTGTCACGGCATAACTGATGGCGTCTTCACGGCTGAGGCGTCCCACGCCGACCATACGCCTGAGTACGATGGCGTTGTGTGAGAAGAAATCGTCATATTCTTTCAGCTTTTCACGCATATAGGGGATAAATGCGTTCACATCTTTCCGGAAATCGCCGTAGATATCGAACATCACCCCTCCAACCACGTCCTGGTTGATGATAAGCCGGCCCCCGCAGGTCTTGTCAAAAATATCCAGGATATATTCACGTTCCCTCATGCCATAAATAAAAGCGGTGGTAGCGCCCAGGTCGTTGCAGTGGGCGGCGAACGCCAATAAGTGGGAGCTGATACGGTTCAGCTCGTCCATGATAACACGGATGTATTGGGCGCGGGGCGGCACTTCAATTCCGGCAGCCTTTTCCACACACATACAAAGCGCATGGCGGTTGATATTGGCCGAAAGATAGTCTAAACGGTCGGTGAAGTGCAGTATCTGTGGATAGGTAAGGCTTTCGCACAGCTTTTCGATTCCGCGGTGAATATATCCGCTTTTCACATCGATTTTCTTGACGATCTCACCGTCGAGCGCCGTCCTGAAGTGCATCACCCCGTGTGTGGAGGGGTGTTGCGGCCCTATGTTGATTATATAATCCTCCTCATCGAATATCTTGACGGTACTTTCCATCAGATTCCCGCCGGCATCTTCCATAATACGGGGAGCAATGTCAACAATTTCTTTATTTACTATGGTAATGGGGTTGTGCGCCGGGTCGCCATCATAGTCTTTGCGCAGGGGGAACCCCTTCCAGTCGTCCGACAGGAGGAAGCGGCGCATATCGGGATTGTTGATAAACCGGATACCGAACAGGGCATATACTTCCCGTTCATTGAGATGGGCCGTTTCGTACATATCCGTAACCGAATAGAGAAGCGGATTATCACGATCGTCTGTTGCCGTGATGACCACTATTTCTTTGCTCAGGTCTCTGGAAGAGGAGAGGAGATAGATAACCCCCAGTTTATCTCCCCAATCCATACCGGTAAGGCTGATCAGGTAATCGAAAGGGAGTGCCTCGTGGGCATAGAGGGCGCTGATCAGAGAATGTAACTGTCCGGGTGCGACGGTGACGGTGAGTTTCTGTTTTTCTTCGATGACCGCGTCGCTTACCGTTTCCGATACAACCTGTTGAATATCTTTCATACGATTATTTATTTAGAGTAAAGAGTAAAGAATAAAGAGTAAAGACGATTTACTGATTCACTCATTAGTCTCATTAGTCACATTCGCACATTAGTCTCATTAGTCACATTCGCACAAATATGCCTGTTTCCGAAAAATTTTTCGACCTTCACCTTGCGTTGCAACTGGAGTAAGCCGTAGAAGAGTGATTCGGGGCGGGGGGGACAGCCGGGAATATAGACATCCACAGGGATAATTTTGTCAACGCCGTTGACAACGTGGTAGGAGTTTACAAATGGACCTCCCGATATGGCGCAGGCTCCCATAGCCACCACATATTTCGGCTCTGCCATCTGGTCGTACACGCGGCGTATAAGCGGAGCCATTTTATTGACGATCGTGCCGGCCACTACCATCAGGTCGGCCTGGCGCGGGCTGTTACGTGAGACTTCCATTCCAAACCGGGCGAGGTCGTAATGTGCGGCAGCCGCCGCCATAAATTCAATACCGCAACAACTTGTGGCAAAAGCCAGGGGCCATAAGGAGTTGGCTCGTCCCCAATTGACCATCTGGTCGAGTTTGCCTACTATTACTTGGGTGCCGCCGGCATTGAGCTGGTCGATATACGCTTGCAGCGTGTCGTTGTCTTTGAACTCTTCGGCAGGGAAATCCTTAATTTTTATATTTTTTACGTCCATTTTAAAACACCCTTTTTCCAGGCATAGGCAAGTCCTAAGCCCAGGATTACGATAAAAATCAAAATACTGACCAATCCTGCCATTCCCAGATCCCGTACTACTGTTGACCATGGAAAAAGGAAGATTGTTTCCACATCGAACATCAGAAAAAGAATGGCATATAAGTAATATCCCACCCTGAACTGCATCCAGGATGTGCCATGCGTGGGAAGCCCGCACTCATACGGTTCCCCCTTCTGGAAATTGACGGATTTTGGGGAAAGGAGCAAAGCAATGGTTATGCTTACCGTTACCAGAGTAATGCCCGTCAACAGGACCACCACGAAGAGTGATAAGTTATCCATGAAAATATTATTTTGTTGTGATTGTAATAAAACCCGTCTCTACGTCCTTATTGTCATAAGGACGGAAGTTGAATTGTCCGGAGCCAGTAAAAACAGCCGAAAGCAGAGTAAATAGCTACACCTGCACAGGAGCGCTAAGTATTTTTACGAAAATCAGTGAAGATCGATGGGAAGGGAGTAAATAACCGTGTTCAATGTCCCTGACAACAGCCGTGTCAGGTATCAGTAAAAATTATGATAGGGGTATATGATCTTTGTGATAGGAAGTCCTATTTGGATATTTCTAAAAAAAGATGAATAGAAATGTACAAAATTGTTGATCTTTTCTTCAATAACGAATAAGTCGAAACAGTTTCCAAGAAAGAGATAAGAGAAATAGACGAAGGCATTCATCACTTCATTGGGGCAATTGGAGGGGGAAAACAGATGTTCCATAACCGAATCGCGGACAAATTTCGGAAGTTCGGTGTTTGCTTCGATATTATCTTTATAAACATTCTTGTTATTATCGTACTTCTGTGGTGTTAAGCCTGCCGCTTGGGAAAAATGAGTATCAGCATGTTTCTTATCGGAAGAAGAGGAATACAGGAAAGTATAAAAAGTGCCGGTCGAACTATCATAAAACATAAACTGTCCGACTATCGACTGTAAAGTGATGGAAACACAAAACAAATAAATAAGAAACTGTTTCACCATTAAACAATAAATTTTTTACATACCCCGTACAGATTAAATCTAAAAATTGATTGTGTCAAACCTCAATTTCAAATCTATTTTTTGAATTCGCGTGCAAATGTAATGAATAAATATGACTTCACAAGATCTTATGGATAAATAACAATTATTTCACCTGCAGGTGAAATAACTTATGCAGCTTGTCCCGTTTCTGTGACATTCTTCTTGTCGGAATGAGTCGTTATTCGTGCGAGGCCGATGAAAACGGCTGAAAGCAGGGTGAACACATATGCCTGAATGTAGGCGATCAATAACTCTACGAAATCGATGAAAACGGTAAAGATGATTGAGACAAGGGTCATGGAAGCATTGATGGCCATGCCCATACCTGCCGTGATAAAAATAAGCATCGTCAGCCCTAATACGATGGAGTGCCCGGCCATCATATTGGCAAAAAGACGGATCATTAATGCGAACGGCTTGGTCAATGTTCCTATGATCTCTACTACCGGCATCAGGGGAATGGGTATCTTGAGCCATGTAGGTACATCGGGCCATAAGATCTCTTTGTAATATTCTTTCGTGCCGGTCAGGTTGATTATAAGGAACGTAGTGGCAGCGAGAACCAACGTTACGGCTATGTTGCCCGTGACGTTTGCGCCTCCCGGGAAGACAGGAATTAATCCCAGCAGATTGTTCGTGAAGATGAAGAAAAAGACGGTAAGCAGGTAGGGGGCATATCTCTGGTAATCTTTGCCGATAGAAGGTTTTATCACTTCATCGTTAATGGATAGCACGAGCATTTCGATCATTCCCGTGAATCCTTTCCGGGGTTTCATCGGGTCACGCTTCAGCAAGCGGGCTACCCCCATAATTATCAGTATGATCAGAAGAGAAGCAAACAGCAGGGAGGCGGCATTTTTGGTGATTGAGAGATCCAGCGGGCGGGAGATATTGCCACCGGCATGCGTTTCTACGATTTTCCCTTTGTGTTTTCCTTCCGATGCGATTTTAAATCCATGGTAAGAAGTTGTCCCGTGTTGAAAACGCGAAGATGGGAAAAGATGCCATCCGGTGGTTTTACTATAGAGTATCACCGGGAGAGGGACAGCAATATGCTTTGTGCCGTCGCTCACGATCTGCCATTCATACGAGTCGCTTAAATGTTCGGAGATAAACTCTTTTGCATTCAATTCCTCTGTTCCGTTACGCTGGTTACCGCCACACACCGGAGAAGCAGTGAGGAAAAGAACGGCTAAAAGACCGGATATATATAATTTTCGTTTCATTGGTCCATATGCTTCGGGGAAGATTTTTGTTGTTTGTCTTTATATTTAAAATAGAGTTCCATTCTGATATAGATGTATGTTTCCCAAATCAGGTTGATAAGATAGAAAACCACAAAAATAATCGCGAAATTACGAATGTGCGGCTTGTCCAGGAACCAATATAGGAGTATGATGACCACCGACATAAATATCTTGATCATACGCATAAGCATATAAAGATTGACTACCTTTTTGGGTTCGCCGACGGGGGTACGTCTGAACCGGTAAATAAAAATAATCCCCATCAGGTAAAAAAAGAGAGGGATAATGTAGTAGTAGTCGACCATTATCTCGGGAAAGAAGTTGTCCAGAATGAACCAGATGCCGAATCCGGTGATGAGCAACAGGGTCGTGTGCACAATAAGAAAATATATTGCGAGTTTTTTCATCTTCAATGAATTTCATCAATACAGACAGTTATTTTATTATTGTGCATTTCCATCAATCCATCCGTTACTTCCATCTGCCGGATCTCTCCGTTCACCGTGAACGAAAGCATTCCTTTGCCAAGCGTCGAAATGATCGGGGCGTGGTTGTTGAGTATCTGGAACGATCCCAATGTGCCGGGTAGAGTCACGGAGTCTGCCTCTCCGCTATAGAAGACCGATTCGGGTGTAAGAATTTCCAGTTTCATCTTATCAATTACCAATTACCTTTTCGCTTTTAGCTTTTCACTCTTCACTCTTCACTCTTCACTCTTCACTTTACCTGCTCTGCTCCATCAGCCTGTCGCCTTTTTCAATGGCTTCCTCAATAGTTCCCACGTTCATAAATGCCGATTCGGGGTAATGATCGAGGCTGCCGTCAAGGATCATCTTGAATCCTTTGATGGTATCTTCAATGGAGACCATCACGCCGGGTTGTCCTGTATATTGTTCGGCCATGAAGAAGGGTTGGGAGAGAAAGCGTTGCACCTTGCGGGCACGGTTGACCGTGAGGCGGTCTTCCTCCGAAAGTTCTTCCATACCCAGTATGGAGATGATGTCCTGCAGTTCTTTATATCGTTGCAGTATTTGCTTTACCTGCATGGCAGTATTATAATGCTCTTCTCCTACGATAGGGGGAGTGAGGATACGCGACGACGATTCCAGGGGATCTACCGCGGGATAGATCCCCAGAGAGGCGATCTTGCGGCTGAGTACGGTGGTAGCGTCGAGATAGCTGAATGTGGTGGCCGGTGCCGGGTCGGTGAGGTCGTCAGCCGGTACATACACGGCCTGGATCGATGTGATGGAACCGTATTTCGTAGAAGCGATACGTTCCTGCAGCGTACCCATCTCTGAAGCCAGTGTGGGTTGATAGCCCACGGCGGAAGGCATGCGTCCCAGCAGGGCCGATACTTCAGATCCCGCTTGTACGAACCGGAAAATGTTGTCGATAAAGAGCAGTGTGTCGCTGCCTTCACCTCCCCTATCGCGGAACGATTCGGCCACCGCCAAGCCGGTAAGGGCTACTGATGCACGGGCGCCGGGAGGTTCGTTCATCTGACCGAAAACCAATGTGGTCTGGGATTTTTTAACCTCTTCGTAATCGACCTTGCTCAGATCCCATTTACCCTCTTCCATCCCTTTTTTGAATGCATCACCGTACCTGATAACCCCTGACCCGATCATTTCCCGGAGCAGGTCGTTGCCCTCGCGCGTCCGTTCCCCTACACCTGCAAAGACGGAATAACCGTTATGTCCTTTGGCAATATTGTTGATCAACTCCATGATGACGACGGTCTTTCCTACGCCGGCGCCTCCGAACAGGCCTATCTTTCCACCCTTCAGGTAAGGCTGGAGCAGGTCGATTACCTTTATGCCCGTGATAAGTATTTCCTCAGAGGTGACAAGGTCTTCGAATTTGGGTGCCGGACGATGGATAGGATATTGGTTCTCACGGCTGAGTTCCGACAGGCCGTCGATGGGACTGCCGATCACATTGAGTAATCTTCCCTTGATCTGTTCTCCCACGGGGACGCTGATAGGGCGGCCCAACGCTTTCACAGAAAGGCCCCGGCTAAGGCCGTCGGTACTTTCCATCGCCACGGTGCGGACAATATTCTCGCCGATGTGGTGTTGTACTTCCAGGAAAATATTCTGGCCGTCGGAACGTTTTACGTAGAGGGCATCGTCAATAGCGGGCAGTTTTGTTTCCTGCGATCCGGAAAGTTCAAAATGCACATCTACCACCGGCCCTATGATCTGAGAAATGTGTCCGTATAACGCTGACATAATTATTGGGATAGGGTTTATAATCAATGATGGTCTTTGGCAAAGGTACAAAATAAAACGATTGTGCAAATAAATTAAATTTTATTTGCACAACCGCTGAAAGAGCCACAAGCGAGACTTGAACTCGCGACCTACGCGTTACGAATGCGTTACTCTACCGACTGAGCTATTGTGGCTTGTAAGGAGAGTGCAAAAGTATAAAAAATAATGATACACACCAATCCCTTCAGGCTTTTTATTGTAAAACAAAAAACGGATGGCCAAATGACCACCCGTTTTTTTAGTCTGATAGATAATCAATTACTTTTTAGCTTCAATCTGCTTTTTATTTTGCTGGTTGAGGATGAGCTTGTAGGCGACAGGAGAAGCTACGAACAAACTGGTAACCGTTCCTACTACCACACCTATGAGCATCGCGAAAACGAAACTCCTCACGGCGTCACCCCCAAATAAAAGGATACAGATGATCACGAGGATAGTACTCAACCCGGTGTTGATGGTACGGGCCAGCGTGGCGTTCATGGAGTCGTTAAAGAGCTCTCTTAATCCCCGTTTCGGATAAAGCTGCCGGTACTCACGCACACGGTCGAACACCACCACCTTGTCG
>ENA-UOOI01002598-UOOI01002598.1-fermentation-metagenome-genome-assembly--contig:-NODE-2598-length-15354-cov-14.889470_pt1 | contig 15354 bp, 18 predicted proteins | sample MGYA00245779_ERZ724027 | MGnify/ENA primary metagenome ERZ724027 (study PRJEB28704, sample SAMN03018318) | fermentation metagenome | biome: anthropogenic terrestrial biome; feature: soil... | reverse complement strand
AAGCCCTGATTGAAGAAGAAAGCGGCGGCAGATATCAGTTTGTGGTGGGCAATGTGCGTGATGATCTGTATCTGGATTGCAGCGCTCAGGCTAACGCAGGACTGTATCTGACCGTGCAGCAAAATAAAAAAACTGGCAACTATGACTGTGTTTTCAAGGGATACATCCGCACGAGCGGCGGCTATCACAACGCCAAAGGAATGCAGAAGCTGGCTGACGAGTACAAGCAGGCTGCATATTTTCTCAGAGAAATGGAGATCGCCAATATCTCTCTGACCGAGGATGAGCTTGTCACCTTTGTGGCTGAGCTAAAATCGGCAGAGAAACAACAAATCAACGCCCCGCAGATGGGGATATAAAGGAGGTTTGCACTATGAGAATCATTGAAACTAAGGGCAGGATTGCAGATAACGGCAGCGTCGTCCTGCCGCCCGATGTGTTGGAAACCATGTGCGTTACTGCCGGAGATACCGTACATCTGGCGTATCTGTCCCATCACCCGGTAAAGGAGATTAACAGCTACGGGGAGTTTTTTCTCACCAAGGATGGTATCGACCATGTAACAGAACCGGTAGAAGCGCTGGAATCGGCAGAGCTGTCGGTGCCTCATGTGCTTTTGGAGGCGGCAGGGATTCCGTTGGATGACGATCTGGACATCCGCTGTGAGGACGGCGCTATCATTATCAGTAGTGCCGATCCCGTAAAGCAGCTGCCGCCTCAGCTTATGGAGCTGTTCGACAGCCTCGACGTGAGCCATGACACCATCCGCTGTGTGCTGGAGGGAGGTGCGGAGGATGAATAAGAAGCCCATCTACAAGCTGATGGACGGCAAAGGACGTGTGCTGATTCCCAAGGAACTGCGTACTGCCAGCGGTATGGATTATGGTGACATCGTGCGCCTTAATATATCCAACGGCATGGTCAGTGTGCAAAAGGTGGATATCATCGAAATCGGCGACCAGTCCCCGGAGGCAGTGGAGGCCTATGTCCGTGCGGCATTTAAGACCATGTCGGACGATACAAGACTTTCCCTCATTTCCGATCTGACTGCCCTACTGCAGCAGAAAAAGGAGGGCTAACGGATGGAAAGAAAATCTCTATTTACCGCCAAAGACTGTTCAGCAACAGGCTTAAACTGCAGTATTCAGGGGAAAGTTGTCGTATTAAGTCAGGACACACCTGAAAGGCAGCTGTATTTTTGCCTATGCGGGAACGGAGCCGGAGCCAACCCAAGCGGCTGTGCTGTCTTTTTAGTATCGCTCCATACCGGGGAGTTTGCCCTGAAAAAACGCAGTGAAGTCATCGGCATCCTTAATCCGGAGCTTCTGCCGGATAGTGCCAAGCTGCAGCTCTCTCAAATCAGACCGGTGGGAGCGCTGGATTTAAAGAATTATGAGCCGAAATACAGCGGATACAGCTTTCTGCCCGATGGCCGCTATGCTTCCGGCGTGTGGCTCTGCACCGAACAGGAAGCGCTGGATTATGTGGAGATGCAGAAGCCTTACCAGCATCGCATTATGATCTGCGACCGGGATGATTTTTGTGTGATGGAGCTACAGGAGGGCAGGCTTCTCCATCCCACAGAGGAAGCAATAGAGGCCTTCCGGCAGGCGTCGGGGAACGGAGGTCTTACTATGACGTAAAGGAGGCACAAGCTCATGCGAAATATCCGGATGGAAAAGGATATTATCCTGTACTACGGCAACCCTGCCGGTTATGTCAGCGGCGGCAAGGCGGTGGTTGATCCCCTGTTCGAATCAGAGGAACTGAAAGCCTTTCTTAGCCGCCAAAAGGACATCAGCGAGATGAAATGGACGGACGGCATATACGACCGCCTTGTGAATGGTCAGCGGGATAACCAAGAACTTACCCTGCTGAAAAGCTGCCGTGTATGGCAGCTAAAGCCCGAATCGGATATCCAGATGCGCTTCATCAGCCTTGAGGATTTCTGCAAATCATTCGGAGAACCCCAAATATCCGATTACAAGACAGTCTATGACGGTGAGGTAGAAACCAACGATCTGGAGGCGCTGTACACCAAATTCAATACAGCTCACCCTCCCGGTTATGTAGGGCATTCCCTGTCCATGTCAGATGTGCTGGAGCTGTACGATGAAAACGGCAGCAGCTTCTACTACTGCGACCGCTTCGGTTTTCAGGAAATCCACTTCAAGTCTCCGGTGCAGACACAGACCATGCAGCTCTAAATGTAGGTCTTACTTTAAAATATTACAAAGCAAGGAGGAAAGGTAAAATATGAACTCTAAAACAAAGAGGTTCTGTTCCATCGGATTGGTAATTTGTCTGATATGTTCCTTGTTCGCAGGGAGCGCATATGCGACAAAGCTGATATTTGCGGACAGTGTCAATCATTGGGCTGAGAAAGCTATCAACGAACTTGCAGACAAAGGAATCCTTTATGGTTATCCTGATGGCTTGGTTCACCCAGATGAACTTATAACAAGAGGTGAGTTTGCTTCTCTTGTTGCAAGAACAATGAAACTTCCCAATCCCGACAACGAAAATGTGACCATTGTATTCAAGGATATTGCAGGGCATTTTGCAGAAAAGGATATCGAAGCACTGGTCATTGCAGGGATTATTGGAAAAGATGATTTCGGCGAAAGGTTCTGTCCAGATGAACCCATCACACGAATTGAAATGATTAGAATGCTGATAAAAGCAATTGGAAAGGGAGAGCATTCCAAAGACTGCTCCTGCAATACCGGGTTTGCTGATGACGATCTGCTCACAGCAGAACAGCGTAAGTATGTCTGTGCAGGAAAGCACTACTGCATCATTTGCGGATTTCCTGATGGCACGGTCAGACCCAACGATGTGGCTACCCGTGGTGAAGCTTTTGAGATGCTCGTAAGCACGGAGAAAGCAAAAGAACAGATAAAAGAGCAGGAAAGCAAGCCTCCGGTAGATAAGCCAGCAACTGGTGATTCCTCATCAAGCGGAGGCGGCTCCTCCACTGTTCCGGCTCCGCAGTTTAGCTTTATACTCCCTGCCAATGCATATAAAGGTGATGAAATTAAATTAGAACCAACCAGCCGCTATGTAAAAAGCGTGGTGTGGACAGTCAGAAAAGATGGTGTATCACTTGAACTGGATAAGGTTTTGAATGGTGTTCTCAATGAGAACGGAGGCTCTATCTCCTTTTTGGATACAGGCAATTTTGTGCTTACGGCTACAGCTGTTAACAGTCGTGGCAAAGAGATCAAACATGAACAGAGCATCCATATCTACCCCATTATCACTACAGGGTTTTCGCTGCCTAAAACAGCTCACACCGATACAGCTGTTTCGGTAGATTTAAAAACAACAGATCTTGGCAGTAATCGGGTGATATGGACATTAAAGAAGGAAGGATCAGAAGTTGACCTTGCAGATGCTCTGAACGGTGAACTTGAAGCAGATGGAGGCATAGTCGTGTTTAAAAATAAGGGCAGCTATGTTCTCACCGCTTCTATTGCGGATGAATTGGGTAAAACTGTGTCAGCTTCACAAACAATCACCATATATCCCGTTGCACAAGTCAAAGTAACCCTACCAACAGTAAGTCATACGGATAAGACGATAAACTTTTATTCAGAAGTAACAGATGCAGAAGATATGACTGTGGACTTTTCTCTCACCAGAAATGGAGAACCCGTGCAGATCACAGACTATGTTGAGGGAGAGCTAAACGAGGGCAGCATTCGCTTTAAAGAAAAAGGTGTATATGCCCTTACAGTAATAGCCACAGACAAGACCGACCGAATATTTACAGATACCGCAGACATTACGGTATACCCTGTAGGTTCTGTCGGTTTTTATCTGCCTGAAATTTTCCACACTGACAGCAAAGTCACTCTTCAGGCTAATTTTTCTGAAATCGGCAACCACACCGCAGAATGGACGCTAACGAAAAATGATAAACCGATAAATCTGCAGGATGCCATAAGCGGAGGCCTTACCAATGCAGGTGGTACTGTTCAATTTAAGGAACAAGGAAGCTATGTTCTTAAGGCGGCATTCACGGATAATGGTGGCAGAAACTACAGTCACGAGCAAGGATTTAAGGTATACCCCGTGCCGACTGTGCGATATAGCCTTCCCCAATACGCACATACAGATAGCGATATCGCCATAAAAGCTCAAGTGACTGCACTGGATGACCTCAACATTGAATGGCTTGTGGACAATACCTACGGCTTTCAGGACTTCGATACCTATGTAGACGGTAAGCTGAGCAATGAGGGCGGTACAATACGTTTTAAGAGAGCTGGTATCTACGAGCTTGTCGCAAGAGTTACTGATGAAACAGGCCGTGTATTTTTATTCGAGCTTGGCGGCAAATGCGAGGTACTCCCCGTGCTTTCTATTGGCTTTGAACTTCCTGCCCTCGCTTATACTGATAGTACAATCGACATCAGAACACATGGCAATAACAATGTGCTTCCCGTTGAATGGTCTTTGAGTAAGGATGAAAAAACTGTTTCATTGGGAGATTTTATCAACGGTACTCTTAATGCACAGGGAGGAAAAGTTGGATTTAGAGCTGATGGAGAGTATACACTGACTGCAACTATGACCGACTTTTTGAAGCGAAGCTACAGCCATAGTCAAACTATTCGTGTTCTGCCGGTTATCAGCTATGATTTCATTCTTCCAAATACCATTCATTATGGAATACAGTTTACAGTAACGCCGAAGAACATTTCAAGCCTTGGCTCCAACAGTGTGGTTTGGACACTGAACAAGGATGGAGAGCACGCCGAATTTACAGGTGCGCTGACCAATGATGGAGGTGAAATATCTATCCATCATACCGGAACATTTACGCTTACCGCCGCTGTAACAGATAGCGCAGGTAGATCGTTTTCACAAAGTCATAACATCACAGTGACCAACACGGCACCCAATACCCCAATGATTACAGCTACACCTACCAGAACCGTAAAAGATGGCAAATTCCTTGTCAATGTAAATGCTGCAGCAACCGACCCGGATGGTGACGATGTTATCTTGGAATGGGATGGAACAACTGCAGACAGCTATTATCCTGTGGGTTCCCATACCATCAGAGTAAGAGCTAAAGATGATGCGGGGGCTTATTCCGATTGGATTTCAGAGACTTTTACAATTACGAACGCTGCACCGAGTGTTCCCACCATCAACAGAACTCCAAGCGGAAATAGCGTAATACCGGGAACACCAGTGACAATCACAGCACAAAGCAGTGATTCGGACGGTGATGCTATCACCTACATTTGGGAAAACCGTAAAGCAGAGACACAAGTATATCCCTTGGGTAAAAATGTAGTCAGAGTAAAGGCTGTTGACTCGACCGGAGCTGAATCTCCGTGGTCAGCAATTGTGTTCTTTGTCATGGACTCCAACGGCAGCGGTGGAATGATGTTGACAGGCCCGGATTCTGTTATTTTGGAAAATGGAATTGAAGATGCCACGATTCGTGATTACACCTTTACGGTACCTCCCGTATCAGGGCATAACGGAAGCGATTATGGCAGAGTTAAAGGCTATAACACTCTGACAAAACAATGGGATCAACTGGATTACGGCACAACAAACAACGGCATAACATTCCAAAGAACGCTGGAAATCGGTGTGTATAGCAAGCTGGAGTTTTACTACTACACAAACCATAACTGTATGTATAACAAGAGCAACATCACCTATTCTGTAACCTATCATTTTGAGTAAGAAAATGTATAAAGATCGGAGGATAAAATATGCCAATAATCGATGTCAAAACCAACTCCATGTACCCGCCTGGAGTCAGCGGAGGCATTCGTGCCTATGCTTCAGCAACGGTGGAGGGATGTCGTGACGGTATCTTTGTTTCCATGCCAAGCCGCAAGACCGAAAACGGCTACAAGGAAATCTGCTTCCCGGTGACCAAGGAGTTCCGGGAACAGCTCCACAAGGCGGTGCTGGACAGCTACCAGCAGGCCACCAAGCCCCGGTGCAGCCGCAGGGAGCTGCACCGGAACAGTCCCAGCCACCCATGCAGATGGGCGGTATGTAAGCATCCCGTCAACCCAACAACAAAAACATTTTGGAGGTAAAACATCATGAAAAAAATAATGAACAAGATTACCTATAAGGCAAATATGCTGGCAGTCAGGGCAAGAACGCCGCTCACCAACAACCGTGGGGAGGGCTTCGTAGATACCGCAATTAAGATTTTAATGGCGGTTGTCATCGGTGCTCTGGTGCTGGCCGGATTGTATCTGCTCTTCGACCAGACCGTGCTGCCCACCCTCACCCAGCGTATCAAGGAAATGTTCAACTATGGAGGTTAATCTGACCGCTCTGCATGCGGTCTTTTTTATTGCCCTATTGTGTTCGGCATCGGCGATTGACTTTGCGAAACGCATTATTCCCAACTGGATTAGTATCGCTATTGCCACTGTTTCCATATTGGATTTTACACCAGTTAAAGTGCTGGGAATCCTTGTTGCCCTGCCGTTTTTAGTGGCAGCAATATTCTATGGTGGCATGGGCGGCGGCGATATCAAGCTGATGGCGGCCTGTGGTCTTGTGCTGGGGCTTCCAAAAGGATTGCTTGCGGCAACTGCAGGATTAAGCCTGCTGTTGCTCTATGTGGCAGTGTATCGGATTATTTGCAAGGTGCAAGGACGGGAGGCGAAAAATGCCTTCCCTCTTGCACCTTTTTTATCGGCGGGCTGTCTGCTCGCTTACTTCATTTAAGGGAGGAAATCAAACCATGAGTTTTTTTAAGAATAGAACGGTTATTGGCGTGATTTGCATTGTGCTGTCCCTGCTGATCTGCTTTGCCGTAACGCCGCTGTTTAACCAGAGCATCAGCCAGAAAACCGAGATTGTGCGGGTAACCAATCCCATCAAAATAGGGGAAGCCATCACCAAAGAAATGGTGCAAACCGTAGAGGTGGGCGGCTACAATCTGCCGGAGGATGTGGTCAGGCATACGGATACGGTCATCGGCAAATTTGCCTCCGCTGATTTGGTGCCGGGAGATTACATCATCGCCTCCAAAATCGCCGATGCTCCTGCCGCTGAGAATGCCTATCTTTACAATCTAACCGGAGAAAAACAAGTGATTTCCGTATCGGTTAAGAGCTTTGCCGCAGGGCTTTCCGGCAAACTGATTTCCGGTGATATTGTGTCCATCGTTGCTCCAGATTACAAAAAACAGGGTGTAACGGTCATTCCGCCGGAGCTGCAGTATGTGGAGGTCATCGCTGTCACCGCAGGCAATGGCTATGATGCCAACACCGGAGAACAGAAAAAGGATAAGGATGAAAAGGAGCTTCCTGCTACTGTCACCCTGCTGGTTACGCCGGAACAGAGCAAAATTCTCGCCGAGCTGGAAGCAGACGGAACCCTTCATGTATCCCTTGTTTACCGTGGCAGCAAGGAAAATGCGGCAAAGTTTACCGAGGCGCAGGACTTGGTGCTTTCCAAGCTGTATCCCGATAAGCTGGAAACTCAGGAAAGCGAGGATAACACCCAGCCGGAACCACCTGCGGATACACCGGTGGAAAGCGGGGCTGAGTAAATGCTGAACTTCAAAAAAGGCGGTCTGTTCAGCCGCAAGGACAACTTAGATCCTCCGGAGATAGAACCGGATAACGCCGCACAGGTACTGGCGGTTTGGGGCAGCCCCGGCTGCGGCAAGACCACGGTGGCAGTCAAACTGGCCAAGTATCTGGCAGACAGAAAAAAGAATGTGGTGCTGCTGCTCTGCGACTGCACTACGCCAATGCTTCCCTGCATCTGCCCGCCCGGAGATTTGGAGGGCGACCACTCGCTGGGCAGTATCCTCGCCGCCAATTCCATTACCGAATCGCTGGTGAAAAACAACTGCAATACCCATAAGCGAATGAACCATCTGGCGGTCATCGGTCTGCAAAAGGGAGAAAACGAAAACTGCTATCCACCGGTGAATGAAAAGCTGATCCGAGAATTGATTGAAGCTCTGCGTGACATGGAAAGCCATGTCATTATCGACTGTGGCAGCTCCATCTATTTTGACGAACTGTCCACCATCTCCATTCTTGAATCCGATGCGGTGCTGCGACTCATAAACTGCGATTTGAAATCGGTCAGCTACCTGTCCAGCCAGCAGGAGTATCTGCGGATGGCCGGGTTTGACTTTGACAAGATGTACAAGGCAATTAGTAATGTAAAATCCAATGAAGCCAGTCAGAACATGGAACAGGTGCTGGGCAGTGCTGTGTTTACCCTTCCTCACTCCTCGGAACTAGAGGCTCAGGTGCTGGCCGGAAACCTGTTCGCTGATTTGTCCCTGAAAGACAGCCGGGGCTTTCGCAGAGAAATCGAAAAAATTGCAAAGGAGGTGTTCGAGATATGAGCAGGCATAACCTGTTTTTTACACCGGAGCAGGAAACCGGGGATTTTCGTAGTGTGCTGCAAAAGGTGCAGGAGCATATCGCCGGTCAGCACAGCGAACTGCTATCAGATGGAAATGCAACCGAAGCCAAGGCCAACATCAAGCGGTATATCGCCAAGTTTGTGCAGGACAGCCGTATGGCGGTAAAAGACATGACACAGCAGCAACTGGTAGATGCCCTTTACACGGAAATGGCCGAATATTCCTTTCTTACCAAGTACATCTTTGCGGACGGAATTGAAGAAATCGACATCAACAGCTGGCGGGATATTGAAATCCAGTACGCCGGTGGGCGCTGCGAAAAGCTGCAGGAACACTTTGACAGCCCCGAGCACTGCATCAACGTGCTGCGTCGGATGCTTCATGTGTCCGGCACAATTTTGGATGATCAGTCTCCACTTGTGGTGGGCACTCTTGCGGAAAACATCCGCATTGCCGTCATGAAAAGCCCCATTGTGGATGCCAATATTGGTGCTGCCGCCTCCATCCGTATCGTCAACCCCAATAACATGGAGAAAGAGGATTTTATAAACAGTGGTACGGCAACCGCTGAAATGCTGGATTTTCTCTCGGAGTGCATCCGCTACGGTATTTCGGTTTGCATCGCCGGAGCCACCAGCAGCGGTAAGACTACCGTGGCCGGTTGGCTTTTAACCACCATTCCTGATAATAAGCGCATCTTCACCATTGAAAACGGCAGCCGGGAATTGTCTCTCATCCGGGAAAAGGACGGCAGAGTCACCAATTCTGTGGTGCATACCCTTACCCGTAACAGCGAAAACGAGCTGTACCGCATTGAGCAGATTGATCTTGTGGATATCTCCCTGCGCTTTAATCCGGATATCATCGTGGTCGGCGAAATGCGTGGTGCGGAGGCTAATGCTGCACAGGAGGTGGCCAGAACCGGCGTGGCGGTGGTTACCACCATCCACTCCAATTCCTGCGAATCCACCTACCGCCGTATGGTTTCCCTGTGTAAGCGGGCTGTGGATATGTCGGATGAAACCCTCATGGGCTATGTGACCGAGGCCTATCCCATTATCGTGTTCTGCAAGCAGTTGGAAAACAAGCAAAGGCGGCTCATGGAAATTATGGAGTGCGAAATCCTGCCGGACAACAGTCGCCATTACCGTACCCTGTTTCGGTATGAAATTACCGAAAACCGCTATGAAAACAATCAGTTTTATATTACCGGACACCATGTAACGGTTAATCCCATCTCCGACAGCCTGTGTAAACGGCTGTTAGAGAATGGTATGCCACAGGAACGCATCAATCTTCTTAAGAAAGGGGGGCAAATATCCGCATGACAACCATTCAATTGTTGGCCTGTATCGGTATGATTACAGGCTTTTTTCTACTCATCGGCTTAAAGCCGATGGAATTCACCGATGGGCTGTTTTCCTTTCTCACCAGAGAAAATAAATCCATCAAGGATGAGATCAAGGCGGCACAGCGCCGCCGAAAGCCGGGATTTCTGAAACGGCAAATCCATATGGCACAGGAGGTGCTGGCGATGACCGGCAGAAGCAATCGCTTTTCTCTGATTTGCTCCTGTTCTTTGCTACTTTTTGCCATCGGTGCCGCTATTGCCATTGTGATGGGCAACTTCTTTCTGGCTCCGGTGATGGCGGCAGGATTTATGATGCTGCCTTTTTGGTATGTGCAGCTCACCGCCAGCCATTTCAAAAAAGACATCGCAGCCGAGCTGGAAACGGCTCTTTCCATTGTCACCACAGCCTACCTGAGAAGCGAAAATATATTGACTGCTGTGGAAGAAAACCTCCACTATTTGAACCCGCCGGTGCATCAGGTGTTCAAGGATTTTGTCCTGCGGGTCAAGCTGATTGATCCCAATGTGCTGGAGGCCATCAAGGTGCTGCGCACCAAAATCGACAACGAAGTATTCCGGGAATGGTGTGATGCCCTGTGTGATTGCCAGCATGACCGCAGCCTGAAAAATACCCTGACTCCCATCGTTTCAAAGCTCAGTGATATGCGGATTGTGAACGGCGAGCTGGAATATCTCGTATTTGAACCCCGCAAGGAATCTATCATCATGGTCATCTTTGTGATCGGCAATGTTCCGCTGATGTACCTCCTGAACAAAAGCTGGTACGACACGCTGATGCACACCCCATTGGGACAGATTATTCTGGCAATCAGCGCCGCCCTGATTTTTATCTCCACGGCCTGCGTAATACGACTGACCAAGCCGATTGAGTATCGGAGGTGACGAGGATGGGATTACTGTTTTTATTCGGAGTCACCTTAGCGGCTGGGCTGTTCTTTATCCTTTTGGATGTGCTGCGCCTGCCGTACCTCAGCACCGCCAAGGCCATGCTCAATACCACAAGAGCAGAGAAAAAAACGGCAAGGAGCTTGGAAACCTATCTCATGACTTGGGCGGTAAAGCTCTCTAAATATATCCGTATGGAAGAATACCGCAGGCACCGGCTGAAAAATGTGCTGAAAGCCTCCGGTATGAACATGGAGCCGGAGGTTTATCAAGCCTATGCGCTGGTGAAATCCGGCGTAATTCTGCTGCTGGCAATCCCTGCGGGCTTTATTTTCCCTTTGCTGGTGCCGGTGGTGGTGTTCCTTGCGGTCATGGTGTACTTTAAGGAAACTAAAAAGGCAGATGAAAGGCTGTCCGCAAAGCGAGCCTCCGTAGAAAAGGAGCTGCCCCGCTTTGTTGCCAACATTGAACAGGAGCTGAAAGCCTCCCGTGATGTGCTGGCCATTGTAGAAAACTACAAGAAAAACGCCGGGGAAGCCTTTGCCGGGGAGCTGACCATGCTGGCTGCGGATATGCGTTCCTCCAGCTACGAGGCGGCGCTTACCCGTTTTGAAGCAAGGCTCAATTCGCCCATGCTCTCGGACGTGGTGCGAGGCCTTATCGGTGTACTGCGTGGGGATGACAGCACGGTGTATTTTCAGATGCTGGCGCATGATTTCAAACAGCTGGAGCTGCAGCGCCTGAAAAGCGAAGCACAGAAAATACCGCCAAAAATCCGTGTCTTTTCCTTCCTCATGCTGATGTGCTTCCTGTTCACCTATCTGGCCATCATTGCCTATGAGATCATCAAATCCCTCGGCGGGATGTTTTAGGGAGGGGTGAGCATGAAGAAAATTCTAAAATCCAAACGTGGCGAGGGATATATTGATGTGTGTGTCCTCATCCTCTGCGCCATGCTGGTCATTGCGCTGGCCGTACAGGTTCTGCCTGTGTTCATCGCCAAAAACCAGCTGGATACCTACGCTACTGAGCTGTGCCGGGAAGCGGAAATCTCCGGCAGGGTGGGCAGCGAAACCAGCCGCCGTGCTGCAGTTCTCACCGAACAAACTGGATTGAGTCCACAAATTTCATGGTCAAAGACCGGCAATATCCAGCTGAATGAGGATATCACCGTCACCCTCACCTTAGATAAAAACATCGGTCTGTTCGGCGGGTTCGGTTCATTTCCCATTACCCTGCGCTCGGAAGCCTCCGGGAAAAGCGAGGTGTATCACAAATGACCAAGCTAAGACACATTCTCAAGGATAAGTCCGGCAACGGTTTCCCCTTGGTGGTGGCCATTACGCTGGCGCTTGTAATCATCCTGTGCGGTGTGATGGAATTCTTTCGGCTAAATATCATCGCCAGCGGCGTAAAGGAAGCCCTGCAAGATGCCATCATCGTCACTGTCAACGACAACTATGCCGATGTATATCACGGTGTTCGGGAGGGATATAGCGGCGGCTATCAGCCGGACGATTCCTCTTTCTCCTACAGTGTGAACACCGGCGATATCTACGGCTATATGGACGATATCCTCGGCACAAAAAATATCGGAGGTAGCCATGTGAAATATGCCGGGGATGTTCTGGAGTATAAGCTCTCCGGCTTAGATGTCACAATCCGCAATGCGCCGCTGGCTCCTTCTTCCCCCAAAAACGCACAGCGCTTTGAAGCGGATGCGGTGATCTGGCTGGAGGTTCCCGTTTACTTTGGCGGCAAGGAGCTGGCTCCCATGAAAATCAAGCTCAAGGTTCAGGCGGGATATACCGAGGTGTTTTAACTGTTCAGGAAAGTATCTGGACTTCTGGAAAAAATTATAGTATGGTGTGTCATACACAAAGGTAACATTCACACTGCCAAAGGAGGTTTTCAATATGAATGATAAAATCAAAAGGAGACTTGCCATTGCGGGCGCTTTGGTGATTAGCATTGCGCTTGTGATTGCCATCGGAATGCAGTTTGCCAAGGAACTCGTAAAGCCGGATGCTTCTTTACCAGAGTCAGTCAGCTTTTCGGATGTGGCTCCCGAGATACAAAATAACACAGAGAAAAAAGAGAGCGTGGTACCGCCGCAGACCGCATTGGAACCGGAAAGCTCGGAGACGCTGCCGCCTCAAACCAATCTGCCGGAGCAAAAGCTCCAGCCTAATCCGGTAAAGCCGGAAGCCCCAGCAAAACCTGAGCTGCCAAAGGATGCGGATACCAAAAACCCATCCAAGCCTCCTGAATACAAGCCGGAAGATGCGGAGAAGAAACCGGCTGCATCCGAAAGCAAGCCGCAGGGTGGCGAAACAAAGGATGGTAAAATTTATGTGCCTGGATTCGGATGGATCGATGATGTTGGTGAGGGGCAAGGTTCGACCGCAGATGATATGTATGAAAACGGTAATAAGATCGGGGAAATGAATTAGATATAAAATAATTCAAAGGATTGCACAGCAGAAATGCTGTGCTTTTTCTTTTGCAAAGGAGGCGCTATATGAAACGAATATTTAATGTTTTGCTTGTGCTTGCCCTACTGTGTTCCCCCCTGTATGCTGTACCGGCTTATGCGGTCGGGGATGGAAATGTGGACGGAGGTGGCGGTGGCATGGGCGATGGTACCAGCACTAATTCATGGACTCCGGGAAATGAGGGTGTGCGGGTAACGGTGGTTAGGGCAAGTGATCATGCTTCTGTTACAACACCTATAGATCTAACAAATAAAAAACCTACTAATATTAGGCTACACTTTGGTAAAGTCAGTAAACTTTCATATTCAGGGGGTTCTTCATTAAGTCCAAGCGGCCAAAGTTACTCTTTTCTTAATCCTGCACAATCGTTGCCTCGCATCATTAGCACCAATGGCAGCAACAACATTGCCGCCATTAAAAGCTATTTTACTGATGAACAGGTCATTCGTTCTATTTCGGGTCTTGTAGGAATGGATTTTGATACCTTAATCAGCGGCGAGTACAAGTTGCTTTTGGAACCCATCGCCTATTACAAATTTGAGGGTGTTATGATTGCCACCACAGCTACGGAAGCCGCCATGTATGATGAACAGGTAAACGGTCTTCTGAGAAAGAGAATGGTATCTCTTTCCCATAAAAATCTGCCCCTTGCCATGTTTTTGGAGGTAGCGGATCTTGGTTACCCGGCATGGTCAGGAAGCCGGAGCAAAGCTGCATCCAATGCGGATATTAAGGCGGCTCTCGGCCTTGGTATCGTGCGATTTAAAGATATGCCCGGCGAGCCGCCGGAGGTTTCCGTGTATGATTACGAATATCGGGTCAATACCGAGGTTATCACGGCAATCACAGTTAGCGGCGGTCAAAGCGATCCGGATCATCCGGTATCCGCTACCTTTTATGTAAATGGCAGGAGCTACCGGGTCAGTAACATCTACTATCCCGATGGCGATAGCCAACTGGCATGGATACGCTGGACAACGCCAAGTACCCCACAACAGATGACGATCACGGTCTCTGTGTCCGGAGGCGGCAGCTCCAGTAAGGCGACAATCAACGTAAATATCGTTGACCTTGATAAGAATCCGCCGCCCAATCCTGTGGCAGATGACCGAAATGACAGCTTTAAAAAGTCCGCTATTCCCAACAAGGCGCGGCAGACCTCCGCTAGCTGGACGTTGTGGCGGCCTTGGTGGCAGGAGCATTGGGTTTGGCATAGTGACTGGAACTGGTACAGTGATGGTGACGGCGGCGGTCATTGGGAGGATGACGGTGAATGGGTCGATGAGGGCTGGTGGGAGTTTGACCTTGACCGGTATCAGGCCAGCCTGTCGGCAAGCATGGCAATCCAGCCCGATGACAAAAGCCCTACTGCCAGCGGAAAAAATATGAAGTCTGGCTATGGCATCAATCAGACGGTTTCTGCCAGAGTCAGCACCAACCAGTCCTCGGCGGTAACTGGGGCGCAGAGTGCGGTGACCTATTTCCCGGAATTCGGGTATCAGACTTACTGGAGGCTGCTGGAACGCATGAGTTCCGGCTACAGCGCCCGGTTTGAGTTTCAGAAGAATCCCTACAGCACCTACAATCGTAGGACACATTTTTCACCGATCTGGTTCCCGGACGGAAAATATGAGCCGTACACATGGCTGATAGACAGTTGGACACCAGCCGGGATGATTTCCATGAACCTTACGGACAGCGTCACCATCCGGGATAATTTGTGGAGCGACTGGCACATTGCGCCTCAGAAACCCCATTAAAAACAGAGAAAAAACAAGGCCGCAGTGAACCGAAAGCTGCGGCTTTGCTGTTTTCAATTCTATCAAGAAAGGTGGAAAATCAATGAAATCAAAACGAATTGTAATGATTCTATGCGTGGTTCTACTTCTGTGCCTGATGTTCGGCACAACGGCATATGCGGCGGGAACCGGCGATGTGGCAGGGGCAATTGAGGGAACATGGAAAGATGCCTCAAGCCAGATCAAGACAGTGGTCAACAAGGTGGTGTTCCCCGCCATTGACCTGATTCTGGCGGTGTTTTTCTTTGCCAAATTAGGTACCGCTTATTTTGATTATCGCAAGCACGGTCAATTTGAATGGGCGGCTCCGGCAATCCTGTTCGCCTGCCTGGTATTTACACTGACGGCTCCATTATATATCTGGCAAGTGCTGGGGATGTAACTATAAAAGTAAATATTTATTCCTCCGGCTTA
>ENA-UOOI01002596-UOOI01002596.1-fermentation-metagenome-genome-assembly--contig:-NODE-2596-length-15368-cov-6.260563_pt1 | contig 15368 bp, 15 predicted proteins | sample MGYA00245779_ERZ724027 | MGnify/ENA primary metagenome ERZ724027 (study PRJEB28704, sample SAMN03018318) | fermentation metagenome | biome: anthropogenic terrestrial biome; feature: soil; material... | reverse complement strand
CCAAAATCATCAAAAGTATATATCGGGATTTTAAATATAATCTGACCCTTGCCATATTTGTGAACTTCCAGAAATTATGTGACTAAAACTCCTACCCGTGAATTCTTGGATAGGAGTTTTAGTTGTTGATAGCTTATTCCTCCAATTGATCACCCTGTACGAATTGAAGTATCTCATCGTAAGTTTTATTACTTTTCATGATGGCGGATATGAGTTCGTCACGTTTTGCTGCATCACGTTTGTCCATCAGATCTTTCAGTGTGGCAACAGCCGTATCATATTTTTGTTTTGTTTTTATTACATCTGCCTGTGCCTTCTCAATCTTTTGTTCTAGTGTATCTAATCCAATCGTTCCTGATATAATTTACGACCTTTCTTCTTTTTGGTTTCCTGCATTTTTAAGTACTTTGCTGATTTCGGTAGCTTTATATTTTACATACGTGGTATCTATTCCAAATGCCTTAAGTATCGTTTTCTGTGTGGCTGTAACCGCATGGTCAAGCCGATATACATTGTCCAACTGTCTTACCATTTCTATCTTTTCAAGTTCTTTTATTGCAGCCGGTACTGTCATGAAGTTGGGTCTCTTATCCAGGTTTTTCATTCCTTCTTTGAGACCTGTATAGATCCTGCTTCTGATGATCAGTGCAATAAATTCAATGAATATCTTTGCAGATGCTGATTCATCCGAATATACTCGAAGACTTCTGTTTCCAAGATATGACTTATCACCGCGGAATAACTTTTCGGAAACATCACGACTTTTATACAGATTAATTGCTTCTTTTGCAGTCATTTTATCGGATGTGATGATACAAAAATATCCGCATAGATTGATCTCACTTTCTATTACACTTGCTTTCTCCACTGGGAACAAAAATGTCTTCTTCTCTTCATCATAGTAAAGTTCAAAGTATTTCTCAAAACCAGAACCAAACTCACGAATTTCGTTTGTGTGATTTTTCATAAACTTCGTCATCTGCTCAATTCGGTTTTCAATCAGGTTGCACTCTGCATTCTCCTTGTCAAGGCTATGATATATATGGAAATATCGTTCATTTTCATCCGTAACATACAGCTTTCTCTTTACTGTAATACCATAAACCCTGCATTCACTGATGTTATTGATTCTCTTCTTCTCAAAGGTTCCCTTATGCTCAAGAACCAACTGCTTTACCAAAGATGCCATGCCCTTGACCATAATGACAAAACTGTAACCGCACTTGTCCATGTATTCAATATTCCCCTTGCTGAAATAACCTCTGTCTAGTATAAATCCTATTTTCTTATATCCATACCCGCTTGCTTTATCCAACATAAACTGAAGCTGTGATACATCGTTGATACTTCCAGGGTATGTTTCGTAAAAAAGCGGATTTTGATTTCTGGTGCCATATGCGATTGAATAATTAAAGATTGGAAGTCCCTGATCCACCTTTGCCTTGCCGTATTCAAGCATTTCTATCTCTCCAGCCTGGCAATTCTTATTTGTTGAATCATAAGATAAATATATCTTTTCCCTGTGGTCTTTTGATTCATTCCATGAATTTAAAAATCCAACGCTTTGATTATCTGTTATACTTCTGAAGAAATCGGACACCTTAGAATCACTGTAAATCCTCATGTCCTGCGTGAACAGTGCATGGTTATAAGCATAATCAGGGTAATACTGTACAGCGTTATTTTCAGTAATAATGGGGTAGGCTACCAGATCCAGAAATAATCCAATGTCCTTTTCATTAAAATACTGATTAAGAATTTCTAGAATACCGCTATCTCTCATGATTTTCTTCAGTACTATATGTGTTCCTATTCGTAAGCAACTGCTTCTCAAAGTCCTATTCTTTTCTTCTGGGAGCTCTGCCTCAGGAAAGAACTTCAGATAGTTCTGATTCGGCTGCATCATCAACGGGTCTGTTTTGAAAGACTTCCCAATCATGGCTCTTTTTACATTTGTGAATTGTCGCTTGGGGTCATAAATTCTATCATACTCATAATAAACATAGCTGAAGCCATCCTTTTTTCTGTATGTAATTTTCCCATTCACTTCCGGTATCTTTACTAAAAAATCTAGGTACATTTTATCCCTCCTCATTAGTAACATATGTGACTAAATACAGTGTAACACAGAGCCCGTATTTCTGCAATAAAATCCGCAGAAATACGGGCTCTTTCAATATTATTTTTATTTAGTCACATTGTAACAGGAAGTTGACAATGGAGAAACCTCAGTAAAATCAATGACTTTAGGCACTTTGTGGCGGAATTTCATCGTCATGTTCACGAGAATCTAGGATATAAATGTTCTATATAATTATAGTTTTTCTACATCAATTTTATTTTCAAAAGAAATATGTTTAAAAGAATTACTGGAAGAACGTAAATCCAGGATTCCTCTAAGATATCGGTAATTATTATGAATCTTTTTCCAACAGAATTCTGTTTTTTCAAGGTCATGATAATTTCATACTTCCAATACAAAATTATTTTTTAACATATTTATATATAATAGATAATATTATAAATACTACCCCAAGAATGCATAGTATACATTTTTCTATATAACTTCCCTGCATCATAGAAAAAAGATATAAATATCCTAAATATCTATTTCCTCCAAAACTGCATAAGATATAGTAAAGAAAAGGCACCATGTATCCTATTACAATCTGATCCGATATGCTATAGAAGAACATACCCAAAGCACCAAGAAATACAGCTTCAGCTAAAGTACCTGCAAAGTACAATGGGGCATAAAAATCACAAAAATTTATTCTCATACACATAATAAAAAGAAATATAAGAAACGATGTAATCACTAGGGATTCTAGTATTCGTATTAAATATATTTTTATTATACTTATATATTTTGAAACAATCACATCTTTAATGGCAATATTTTCTTCCGGTTGAAATATGGGTACCAATAATACAATTCCAATCAGAGCTATGTATTTTTCTAATATCTGTGCTGAACTTACTGCATCCAAATTACTTAACCCAAATATAATGGGAGAGATACATAGGAATAATACAGCAATAAATAAGTATGACCTAAGTAATTTTAAGTTTACTTTTAAGATTTTTAAATATTGCTCCATAGAAATTTAATCTTCCTTTTCTCTTATATTCTAAAATAATAATAGACAGTATTACTAATACGAATGCCAATATAGTATATGACAATCGGTTTACCAGCAAATCAGTAAAGTGAGCATTAAAGAAGTCATTATTACCCAAAATATTATGTCGTGGTATTAACCCCCTATAATCTCCATAAATGTTTTTTTCAATAATACTTACATCAAAAAACCACCATATAGCTTGTACAATAATAGCAATAGGTGTATCTGTTAATATAGTAAAAAGTAAGCCAATTGCCGTAGATACTAATAAAGTAGGTAACAGCCATCCAAATGTATATTTAATAAATGCCAGATTATCTATTGTAATATTTGCCTCTATACTGTATCTCAATATTTTAATGTTTGTTATCATACCTAATATTAATACAGGTATTATTTCTAGTACAATTAATGCCAGGTAACGGCAGCAAATGAATTTAAAAGATGATACTCTTCTATCATATAATACTTCCTGCACATTTTTATCCATTAAAAATAAGGTAACTGCAATAAATACAGGCATTATTCCTAAAAGTACACCCATGTAATCACAAAACACCCTTGCGTAAGCTGCTGTCAATTGATTATTACGAACTAATTCATTAAACTCGTAAACTGAATCTTCATAAGTTTTTTCAACTCTCGCATTATTTTTTAAACTTTTTCTGCTAAAATTTGAATTTCCACCAAGTAAATAATCTATCTCATCCATATATACTAAGAATTCATCATACGTTGTCTCCAGTTTAGATATTTCTTTTCGTATTGTATCAACCCTTTTTTGATCTGATTTATTTAATGTTACTTTTTTTAAAATACCTATTGGATATGTAGCGTATGCATTACTCTTATATTCTCGATTTAAAATTTCAATGGTCTTTTCTATTACAGTTTTCGAATCAGACTCCATCTTTTCCCCATAATATGGTTGATTTGGTTTGGGTACTTGAAACTCATCCACCTGATTGAAATAAAAATAAAGTAAGCTAATTAAAAAAATATAATATGTTATACTTTTTAATATTTTTTTACACTCTTTTAAAAATAAACCGCCAAACATTTATTATATACTTCCTTCCATTAAGTTCACATAAGCATCTTCAAAATTGGTAGTTTTAGTCTCATTTATCAATTCGGAAATAGTTCCATTATAAATAATAGAACCTTCATTTAAAATTGCTATATTTTCACAGGTCGTTACTACATCACTAATGATGTGCGTTGAAAATATAACAATTCTTTCTTTAGCTAATTCACATAAAAGCTTACGAAAACGGATTCTTTCCATGGGATCCAACCCAGATGTAGGCTCATCTATAATCAGAACCTTTGGATTATGCAATATAGACTGTGCTATGCCTAAACGTTGCTTCATTCCCCCTGATAATGCTTTTATTTTTGTTCCCTTTTGATCGCTTAAATTCACCTGTTTAAGGATTAACGGAATCCTCTCCCTTAGCTCAACTTTCTTTAAACCTGAAAGGATACCTAGATATTCCAGTGATTCCTCAACCGTCATATTAGGATACATGGAAAAGTCCTGTGGCAAATATCCTATCATTTCGCGTATTTTTCTGCTTTGATTGATAGGGATACCGCAGATATTTATATCTCCACTACTCTTTATTAGTAACGTGGATAGAATTCTCATTAATGTAGTTTTCCCTGCACCATTTCTACCAAGAAGTCCAAACATACCTTGCCCTATCGTTAAGTTCAAATCTTTTAATGCATGTTTATTTCCATAAAACTTATTTAGTTTATTTATACTTATTTGCATCATATCCCCCATCATTCTACCAAATCTACTTTTATATTTAACATGTTACAATGTACTAGATTAGGTTTGTAATAATCACCAGTTGTAACATAATTAACTAATAAACATCTTGTTGATAAACAATATCTATATAATTCACAATCTTTACATTCTTGAACCATTTCTCTGTTAATTTCTTTTATTTCATTTATTTTTATTAAATTGACTCCATTATATACATTACCTATCTTTAGGTCATCAAGACCTATTAGATGTGTACATGGATAAATATCCCCAAATACATCAATATTATAATAAGACTCACCAGCAGTGCATTGCCCAAGACTATAAAATTGATTACTAATATTATATATCTCAACATCTGTAATGCCGTTAATTTTAATGAAATCTTTTACTAAATGTAATTGCTCTTTTATTGTTTTAAAATCATCATCTGTCCATTCGTTTGAAAAATAATCAGCTACTGGAACAATCACTTTAAAATCATTTTTTATGAAAAAAATAATATTTTCATACAATTTATTAATTGTATTCTTTTGTAATGTCATTCTTATTCTTGTTCTTTTATTAATTTCTAATAATTTTTTCGCATTAATTAATATCTGTGAATATAAATTTTCATTATTTGCTAAACAAATTCTATTCAAATTATTAGTGTCTTCTTTTCCATCTAAACTAACACTTAAGTTATATGTAAAATTATTCCCAAGAAAATTAATCATTTCATTAGTTAATAGAGAGCCATTTGTTGTAATTCCATAAGTTGTTTTATTAGTAATTTTATTATTTATATTTTTAATAATATATTTAATAATAGAATAATTCAAGGTAGGCTCTCCACCATGAAAATTAATAATTAATTCCTGATTAGGTAACAAGTTATTACAAATAAACTTAATAATATTATCTGCCACATAAGTATCTAAATCTTTGTCAATATATTTAGACTTTACATAGCAATATTTACATCTAAAGTTACAACGCAAGGTAACCCATATATTCACAAAAAAGGTAGTATTATTCACACCATAATTCCTCCATAATTTTATTATATTTATCCTTACATATTTCTTTTAATTTTTTAATATTATTATTATTTATAAATGAATATGCCACTGATGGGCAATTCCAACAAAAAGTATTAATTTCACAATCCATACATTCTACTCTAGTATCCGGTATATATTCTGAGAAATTTTTAAACCACTCAAAATTTTTATTCCATTGTAAATTATCTAATAAATCATTATCTAAGATATTTCCAATTTTAAATTCCTTACTAGTAAAATTATTACAAGGAAATACTTCACCTTTATAGTTTACTGAAAAACTATTAATACCACCAGGACAATCATAACAACTTGCAATATTGGATGTACTAGCATCCATAAAATTAAGTATTTTATCTGAACTAATATGATTATTTTTAGCTCTTCCTTTTAGATTCATAATTCTAGTAATAGGTGTTACATCAAGTTGATTACATAATTCAACGAACGGATCCCTATCTGCCATAGTTTCATTATCTAATGTTATTGATAGTGATATATTTTTTACATTATTTTTTTTCAAAAGTTTTATTGAATTTATAACTTTATTAAATGTCCCAATACCTCTTATTTTATCACACTTTTCTTCATTAATACCGTCAATACTTATATCAAAAGAATCAAAACAATTACTTAATAAGTTTACATTTTTTTCTGTTATTAAAGTAGCATTAGAAGCAAGTGATTTTATTCCTTTATAGTTATCTTTTAAGAATAAAGCCACTTCCTCTATATTACTAACAACTAATGGTTCTCCACCAGTAAGGGTAATTTGTAGCGGATTTAGTTTAATAATTGCATCTAAAATTCTTATATCTGTTGTTATTTTCTGTTGTTTAAATTTATCCTTATCTATATAAAATGCTGAATAACAACAATGTGTACATTTTAAATTACAGAAATCAGTAATTATAAAGTCTATTTTATGTAAAACTTTTTTTCTCCAGTCATCTAAAATATTAAATTTCTCAAAAGTTTTAGCGAGTGATTCAAAAAAATCTTTATCACCAACATCGCAATTTTCAGATATTTCATATATCTTATTAATACTTTGAACATCTTTAATTAATTCAAACACATCTTCATTAATTCTTATACTTTTTGAGTTGGTTCTATTGAATATTATTACTTCACCTTCATTTTTCAATATTTTTAAATAATTTAAATCTCTCATTTTTATCCTCCTTATTTTTATAAGAGAATGTTCGGAAACTCTAACTCCCTTCTATTCTCTACGTTTTATTTACTTCTTAAAATATATTTCACCTCAACATTTTTGCATGTTTTTAAAAAAGCACTTAACATATGTAAATAATTTGCGGCGAAGCCCTTAAATATATTAATTTTTTAGGATGTTTCGCTTATGCTAAAATGTTGGACACTACATAACCGGTACCGTCAGTTTATTTCTGATGGTCTTGACTCTTTATCCGAATTGAATCAATTGCGTTTACAAGATTCCTACCAACATTCTCTTGATAAACTGCTTATGCTTGATCTTGGTTTACTTCTTGATGTACTACGACCTTATTATTCTTTAACAGGAAGACCAGCCATTCTTCAACCCGAGATATTTCGTTCCCTTATGCTAATGGTTGATTGTGGTTTTATCAGTATTAAAAAATGGTATACCTATCTGCGTTCCGATTCTTTACTTGCTTTTCTGATTGGTTGTACTGTGAATCAGCTTCCTTCCCTTGGTTCCTATTACGATTTTATCAATCGTCTCTGGCTCCGCAATTCTACTCTGGAGCGAAATGCTTTAAAACACCTTTATCGCTATAATTTCAATCGCAAACCCAAGAAAGGTAAATTGAAAAAGGGGCAGAAGCTTCCAGTCCGTAAACCAGGTGTAATAAAACAAGTAGCTTTGGCTGCAAAATCAGGTCACTCTTTCGCATCCTTTGAACACCTTATGCAAGAAATTTTTGTTCAACTTGCTGTTATTCCATCTACTGAATGCGGTTTAATTGATTCTTCTGCACTCACGGTAGCCGGTGATGATACCTGTCTTCTAGTAGCTTCTTCTAGCTAAGGAATCAAGATCTGTACCTGTAAAGCTGCCAGTAATTGGAGCTGTAAATGTAACCGCCACCTTTCTGACCCAGATGCACGCTGGGGATGGGATAGCAGAAAGGAAATCTGGTTTTATGGACATATCATTTACCTTCTTTCCTGCTATTGCAAGCAATACCATACGGATTTGCCATTTTATTTTCGTATTTTAAATGCAAATCGTCATGATGGTGTTTCTGGGGTAGTTGCATTAGCTGAATACCGTGAGCTTTGCCCTGATCCACCCATCAAAAACATCGTTCTTGATTCAGCTCATGACAACTATCCTACTTATGATTTGTGCAATGAGTAGAGTATGATTCCCTTCATTAACTTAAATCCTTCCAATAACGGCAATCTTACCTATCCTAGTGCTGTTGTCGTTAACGAAAAGGTCATCCCATCTGAGCTGGCGGACATCTCATGGTGAACTGGGGCTTTTGCAAAGATAAAAATAGTCGCAAATGGCGCTGTGCCCTTGCCTGTGGGAAAATCAAAGAGTGTTCCTGCAAAGCAGAATGCTCTCCCTCTGAATATGGCAGCGTTATCTATACCAAACCGTCTGATGACCTCAGAATTTTTACACCTATCCCACGAGGCACAAAAGCTTTCAAGGATATGCTTAAAACCAGAACGTGTTCAGAGCGTATCAATACCAGAATTCTCAATAATTATCATGTGGAGCATATGAAAATCCGTGGTAAAAAACGTCATTCTTTCTTTACCATGCTTGCATGTATTCAGATACACTTGGATGCAAGACGTAAGAAAGAATACATTCAAAAAACTGCTTAATCCTCTAGATAGAATGTTTTAATTTTTTCTTGCCGATATACGGCAGGTTTATTTGCCATGCCCTTTTTTATACGAAGCAGCGTCCATGGCAAGGATTTATCGGAATTTTATCTTTATGCATAAGAGCTATATATTTACTTATGAGTTTCCGAACCTACTCTATAATTCTAATACAAAATCAGACATTGCTTTTATATGCTCATCATGTGATGAAATAATTATAATTTTATCATTTTTAATTTCATTTAAATACGTAATTACATTATTCTTAGTTTCTGAGTCTAAATGTTTTTCTAACTCATCAAAAACTAATATTTCCTTATTTTTCAAGAGACATCTAATTAATGATATCTTTTGCTTTTGTCCATCTGAAAAATTTCCTTTTAATGTATCAATCATAGTATTTAGCCTATCTTTTTGATTATTAACCCAATCACTTATATTTGTTAAATCACATAGTTGATTTACTTTTTGTTTATCATATTTTTTATTGTCTAATGTAATATTATTCATAAATGTATCATTAAATAAAATACTATTAGAGGAAAATAAACAAATATGTTTATCTAATTCAAATTTATTTTGATATATATCTAGAACATTATTGTTAATAATTATAGCACCATTATTAATGGGATATTCTCCAACTAACAAACTAATTAAAGTTGATTTACCTGCTCCATTTTTTCCAACAATACAATAAATATTTCCTTTAAAAAAATCGTAGTTAAAATTATATATAATATAATTTTCACTATTTTTATAAGAAAAACTAACATTACAAAGCTGAATCTTATTAATTGTATTAAGTGGAATTATATCGTTATTGTCTTTATAAGTGTGCATTTTTAGCACTTTAGATATCCTATTACAAGACGTACTAAACCCCTTTAAATTTACCAAAATACTAGGTATTTGTAAAATATATGCTCCAAATTTATTTGCATATATATTAAATGTTATTAATTCACTTACTAATAAAAATCCTTTATTAATAAAAAAAGCACCCAACAAAAAAATAATTGAAATATTAATTAACCCTATAAATCCATTAATAAGATAATTTATTGAAACAATTTTGTCTAATTTGAAAGAATTTTTTAATAATAAATTTAACTTTGAATTAAATAAATTTGAAAAATAATTATAACAATCAATTCTTCTATACTCATTATTTTTTTGAATAAAATCAGTTATTATATATGAATATTCGCCTGAACAATCCTTAACTATATTTATTTCTTTTGTAACTTTACTATTTATTATTTTTTGAATTAAAATTAGCAAAATAAATATAAAAGTTATTAAAATTGCAATTAAAATATTTGTTTTCCACATATAATAAAATAAGGCAATAATATTTATTGTAATATAAATTATTTGATAAATATATAATAATCCTTTTTCACCTAGTACAAAAGTATCTTTATTAAAAACCTCTAATAAGTATCCCGGTTTAAAAGTGCTTTGATTTTTTGTAGAATAATATATTTTATCCATTATATTTTTACTTATTTCAGTAGTATTTTTTATTCCAATTATTTTAAATATAATAGTTGTAATATAATTTAAAATTAGATCAAGAATATATACTCCAATAAAAATAAAAAATATATTTACAAAATTAATTATATTATTATTTAAATTAAATAAATACTCATTTACTTTATTCATAATAAATGGTATTTTAATAGCAATAATAGTTTCAAATATAAGGAATAATAATCCAACTAATATAAATAAAATATTATTTTTACATAATTTAAAATATACATTAAATTTTTTCATTAATATTATCTCCTTGTAAACAAAAATATTGAACTAATTTATTTAAATTTTCCAAATCCTCTAATTTTAAAAATGTTTTAGCATTTATATGCAACCCCACTTTTTCCAATTCTTTTAAATATGCAAATAATTGTTCGGCATCACTAAAAACATTATAAAAAGGAGTAATATTATTACCAATATTTAGCTTTAAATTAATTTTACTGATATTTTTAAAAATATTATCATAATTTAATAAACTATTTTTATAATGCAAAAAGTTCAAATCACTTAAAAATTGCTTTTCTAAATAATTTTCTAATTCTTTAAACTTACTTATCTTATTATTCTTAAGAATATTTACAATATGACTTGTAAAAAAAGCACAAGCCAAGCTATTACCTCCAAATATTGAATATTCATTTTCTAATGATTTATAAATTATTAAATTAACAGGCAAAGTACATTGAATAAAATTTTTGCTATTGTAAAACTTAGTTAGTTTACTATTTCTTTTTACAATTTTAACTCCTATAACATTAGGCAGTCCAGCAGGTAAGCTAAAATTCATTTTATTATGTAATGAAGAAACTATTACTTTTCCTTGCTTAAATAATTTATTAATAATTTTTTTTATCTGATTATTATATATATTAGAATCTATTGATAAAGGTAAACAAATAACTTTTTCAGTTAAATATAAACAAGCATTTAAAGCCTCTATTAAATTATTTAAATAACATGAATTATTTTTATCCAAAATTTTAATACTTATTATTGAAGTGTCACAATATTTTTGCATAACATCAATAACTTTTGTTCCATGACCATTTTCATCTTTCCATCCATATCCAATATCAATTACCTTTACAAACTTTTTTTGATTATTAGATATACCAGAATCACATAAAACAACTCCAATATTTTTCATCGTTTTTAACTCCTTAAGTGTGAAATGAATATTAATATATTCATTTCACACTTTTTTAATTAAAAATCAGTAGTCCATTGTGCATCTTTCCAATGTCTATATTCGCATATTTCTAGATAGCATGCAAAATGTGACCAAAGTCTAGTTGTACCAGATATTTTTTCACTTTGGGAGCAATCATCTAAACAACCTTGTCCAATAACTTTAATTGACTTTGCGTTTTGTGGTAACTTTTTTATAATATTTTTTTTCATGTATACTTTTCCTCCTTTCTTCTAAAAATATATATGAAGTATATTCCATTTCATACCATACCATCATTTTAGGCATACCATCATTTTAGGCATATCATAAGTGAATTTCTATTATCTTTGCTTATTTTTAGTTATAGAAATTCTTAACTCATACTATTTTGATATGGTAGCAAGACAAACTGCTTCGCAGCCTTAATTCTTATATTAATGAAATATAGTTTCATCTACCTCATTAATTGATATAATTAAGTGTTATATATAATCACCCAAATATTATCCAAAGCCAATCAAGAAAAACATACATTTTAAGCACCTCTCTTTCGTATAAAAAAACAACCTAAATATATTCTATTTTATACTTAGATTATTTTCAATATTACCTCGATGAACGTAAAGGTTTTCCCGATGAACGTCATATTTATTTAACTGCTAATATATCTTAACGTAAAGTGTTAATGATTCTTTTGGCTGACGTAATCTAGCTCCCTCTTGTTGTTGAATATTCTGCCCCCATGGAGCCACAATTCCGGAAAAATGTAAGCCACTGTTCCGGCGCTAAAGAGCCACTTTGTTTTGGCTTAACTAAATATCCCTTACGAAGCATTGGATTTGTCAAGGCCCTGCCGCTATTGCGGTGCGAAGCAGCCTTTACAAATCTGATGATTCGTAATTCAATAATTAAAGCCAAAGCAAAGGTAGCATAAGGTGGCTCTAAACGACCGGACACCTGGTACAAAGGTATCTGGAATACTCAGTTGCCACTAGATTGCTCATGTTTATGTCATTCGGTTGGTTGGTTTTTGTTGGCAGGCCTGCCTTCCAACATTGTATTACTGAATCAGTTTACTGAGTTTTGCGAGTGCGTCGATAACACTATAAGTATCTACTTCGGTCAAACCAGCATATTGCGTGAGTCGTTCATAGTTCCAGAATGAATATTCCGACGCCTGAGAGCCAGTTAATCTGATACAAAGAGCCATTCTATTCCGACCCTGAGAGACACAGATTACGAAAGGCCAATTCGTTGTTGAGAGCCACTTTTGAAAGTATTACAATTATACTGCGGATATTATATTACCGTAATACTTCGAGAGGAGGACATCTCTATGTCCAAAGAAAAACAAATTTTGCAACTCCTTCGGCAAGACTATAGCCAGCGGAGGATTGCGGATACGCTCAGCGTATCCAGAAACACAGTAGCCAAAGTGGCAAAGGCAGTGATGGAGCATCCTGTTTCTAATGACATCCTTGATTCCATGGATGAACCAGAACTCCACCAAAAGCTCTTTCCAGAGGAGACACTTATACCGGTCCTTGTCACCCCAAACTTTGGTTACATCCATAAAGAACTCCTGAAAAGCGGTGTAACATTAAAACTTCTGTGGGATGAATACGTTGATACCTGCCGCAGTTCAGGAAAACCGCCCTACATGTACTTGCAGTACAGTAAACTCTATCAGGACTACGTAGACAAAAACAAGCTTACGATGCATATCCAGCATAAACCCGGAGATTATCTTTAATTAAAGATAAAAGAGACAAAGCGGCTGTGGAAGGGACAGTAGGGAATCTGACCTCACATAGCAAAGCTGCGCAATCGCCAGTTTTTTGATATCGATGAGTTGAATGTAGCCATATGTAGGGAATTGGATAAATTCAATCATAACTCATTCCAGAAGAAGGATGGCAGCCGCTATTCTGTTTTCAAGGAAGAGGAACTTCCATTCATGCAGCCGCTGCCTAAATATCCTTATGAATTCGCACAATGGAAGACCGCGACGGTACAGCTAAATTACCACATAGCCATAGATCAGCAAAAATATTCAACGCCTTATGAGTATGTCAGGAAGAAAGTAGACGTTAGGTATACCAAAAGCGCCATCGAAATCTTTTATAAAGGTACACGAATCTGCAGTCATAAACGCCTATACGGCCGACGTGGGCAGTATTCCACTATGGTTGACCACATGCCAGCGAACCATCAATTATATGGCGAATGGGATTCCACACGTTTTCAAAACTAGGCCTCAGGTATTGGCGAAGCCACAAGGCAGGTCGTCCAAAAGATGTTTGAACCCTACCGAGTAGAAGAACAGGCATATAAAGGTTGCCTGTCACTACTGAAACTAGCTGACAAATATACATCTGAAAGATTGTGCAATGGATGAATGTGTTAAAGGTTCTCCAGTTACTTGGCTTGGAAAAAGCCATCCTTTGGGTTTGTTGTAGCAAAACCAATATTCGGTTAGAAGGGCAAGATTCCTTCCTGATAAAAGAGCATAGCGATCCATTCGATTCTTAGCATTACGAATATAAATTTGCATATTCTTTCTGGAAATATCCTCATATCTTAAATGAAGTACTTCGCTGACACGCATTCCTGATGAATACATGGTAGATACAATTGCTTTATATTTTAAACTCTTAAATGAGTTGATATAGATATTCACTTCTTCCTTCGTTAATATTAATGGAAGCTTTTTATCTAACTTCATCTTTGGCACTTTTCTAGAGTTCCATTCAAAACCCAGGGTATATTCGCAAAAGAAACGAATTGCTCTGGCATAACAATTAATTGTAGAGGGCATTTTACCTTCTTCTTTTTGAAGATAGAAGATGTAATTACGAATATCTGCATAAGTGAGTAATGATGCGTCCTTATTAATATATTTTAAAAAGTTTTTCGTAGTTAACCAATAGGTTTCTATTGTAGAAGCTGTAAAGTTTTTAAGTTTCATATCTTGCAAAAGTTTGTCTAAATATCTCTTGTTCATTGTAATCTTCTTTGAAATTGATGGTTATAAATTAGCATCAATTTTATTCGGTGAAGGGCGAACTCTAAATAATATCTTGTCTAATGCTGATAAGCATGATATTATTTTCAAAGCAGTAGATTCTCCTAAATCATAGTATTGTTTTTTTGTGGTGATTAAACAATACACTAGATTTAAGCAGTTTTCTACTGTTTTTTATTTTGAAGTCTCAATTTATGAGTAAAGTGGCCTAAGCCATCGCGCAGCGATTTTGTTCAAGGGCGATTATTCCTATGTTTTGGTTATTCCGATATTTATCGGAAGTATCATATAAATTCTATGGTGGCTCGGATAAATATTGGAATAACCTTTGAACTACTACTTCAGTCCGTAAAACCTTCTGATTTCATCATCAGTATACTCGGCATCCGAAGGAGTTGATGATGAACTGATTGGAGCATTGAGTGATGTAGCTTTTTCAATTGTTTTCGCTTCATTTCTGTATCAGCATAAGCATATATCTTATGGCAAGCTTTCCATAAAATATATTCTACACCATCCATAGAAATGATGAAGGAGGCTATGGGAGCAAGTGTTAATGGCATTTCAGAAGAACAACCTATGTGGCTGGAAGACGAAGAAGAATTAGCTCGTCTTCGTGGATTAAGATAAAATTTTATCCTCATTTTTTCGGCAAAGAAGTCATTGTGTTCAACCTTTTCCTAAAAAAATGAGGATAATAAAAAGATAGGCATAATCCCAGGGCAAGATAGATATGTTCAGCATCCCTAGTCAGACGGTTTAACATTGTTTCTCCAGTCTGCTTAAAAGTTCAGCTGCCATAGGTATCGCATGCTGA
>ENA-UOOI01002595-UOOI01002595.1-fermentation-metagenome-genome-assembly--contig:-NODE-2595-length-15369-cov-22.447173_pt1 | contig 15369 bp, 15 predicted proteins | sample MGYA00245779_ERZ724027 | MGnify/ENA primary metagenome ERZ724027 (study PRJEB28704, sample SAMN03018318) | fermentation metagenome | biome: anthropogenic terrestrial biome; feature: soil... | reverse complement strand
CCTGATTCATATTCCGGAGCCCTGAAATTGCGAACTTCTCTTGACACAGCCCCCCATTTCCTCCTTCTACAACAATTTTGATGGACTGAATGACAACCTGGGGCTTACCGCCGCCAGCGCCTCCGGCCGCAGCGGGCGCCGGACGCGGATGCGGATTCGGAGTATCAGCCTCCGAAGGACTCGACGGGAATTGAATGACATCCCCACCGAAACCGCCGTTGGCTTTGGCGTCAATGCTCTGGCCGAGCGCGCTCCCGGTCTGCCGCCAGAGCTGCACACCACGATCATGCCTCCGGCTGCTCAGGGGGATCACCATTTCGGGCGTTCCCTCTTCACCGAGAAGCGTCACTGTCGGACGGGATATGAGGCCGCCGGCCGCCTTGTGCGCGCTCTGAGTGGATCCGCTTGTCGCAGCGCTGTAGCCTGCGCTGAAGTTATGAGTAATCGTTCCCCATATGTCTTTGAAGAAGTTCGGCAGGGTATTAGTGAAGAATCCTTTGATGCTATTCCAGATGGTGGTTCCGAGCTCCGGGAGGGTATTTGTAAAAAACGTATTTACCGAACCCCATAGGCTGGAGAAAAATCCGGGGATCGTCTTCGTAAAGAACGGGGTAATATTGTTGTTCCAGACATTCGACGCCCACGTTGGAAGCGTGGAGGTAAAGAACGTCGAGAGCCCGTTCCACAGGGTTCCGAAGAAATTCGGGATGCTCTGCGTAAAGAACGGGACGATGCGGCCGTTCCAAACATTCGACGCCCACGTTGGAAGCGTGGAGGTAAAGAACGTCGAGAGCCCGTTCCACAGGGTTCCGAAGAAATTCGGGATGCTCTGCGTAAAGAACGGGACGATGTGGCCGTTCCAAATATTTGACACCCACGTTGGAAGCGTAGAGGTAAAGAACGTCGAGAGCCCATTCCACAGGTTCCCAAAAAAGTTTGGTATGTCTTGGGTGAAGAATATTTGCGCTTTTCCGGTTGCATAACCTATGGCAAAGGGTAACTGCTGCGTAAAGAAGTTTGGAAGAGTGCTGTTGAAAAACGTGCCGAGGCCACTCCCCACCGTTTGCACGGCCTGCGGAACCATCTGCGTGAAGAACGTGCCGAGGCCCGCGCCCACCGTCTGGAAGGCGCTGGGGATCTTATTTGTGAAGACATCCCCGATGGCCTTCCCCGCGCTGGAAACCGTTGGAGCGACTTTTGTGCTTACAAAAGTCCCGATACCGGTGCCAATCTTGCCTGCGGTGTCCGGAACCGTCTTTGTGAAAAAGCCTCCGACCGCTTTACCGGCGTTGTTCAGGGTGCCGCCCTTATTCGTGGATCTTGCGAGTGCCGAGCCGGCCTTATTGCCCCCGGTCAGTGCGCCAACGGCACCTACACCGGCGCCCACCAGGGTGCCGACAGCAGGGCCGACACCTGGTATTGGAATAGCCGCGCCAATTAAGGCTCCGGTCCCTGCTCCTGCGCCGATCATCCCGAGTTTCGTTCCGCCCTGGAACTGCTTTTCTCGTTTGGCTTGTCCGGCCGGCATCTTGCTTGCATTGTAGAGATCCTTGCCGGCGTTGGCCACGCCGACCCCGGCTGTAATCGCGCCGGCAGTTGCGGCGGAACCGGCCAACGCCGCACCGCCAGCGGTCGTGGCACCAGAACCGAGGGCTGTCCCGACTTTTCCGAACAGGCTTCCCGCCTTAGATGCACCGTACTTTTGCAAAAGACTGCCGCCTGCGGCGGCCTCGCCGGATTCGAGTAGCGGTTTTCCGCCGGAAGGAAGCGCCGGCGCCCCGCTGGCGCGTGAACCGGTCACCGGGATGCCGGACGCACCGGTGAAAGATTTCCCGACCAGATTCACCACGTCCGCCAGCACGTTCATGGAGCTGACGGTAGAAGCGCTCGGCATATTCATCCCGGAACCGCCGCTTCCGCTGCTGCTTTTACCTTTTCCGAAAATGCCGCTCAGGGCTCCCGTGATTGTTTTGCCCGTGGTGATTGCGTTGGAAAGGCCCTTTACAAAACTTGCACCGAGTTTAAGCCCAAGCGCGACCATGAGCACTTTGTGTGTTTCAGCGAAATTCTGGAATGCACTCACGATCTTTTTGCCGTCGAAGCCTTTCACAAACCCGGAAAAGAAGCTTGATCCAAGATTTATTCCCTGCTGTCGTGCATCTCCGCTTCCGAATCCGAGGATCGCCGTTATTCCGCCTGTTATCCCGGCACCGAGGCTTTCCCCCATCCCGGATAACTTCTTTGCGATTTTCTTCTTTCCTGTGCTGTCCCACCAATCGGAAAACGGTTTTGCAATAACCTCGTCCCACGCGATTTTGATTTTTCCGCCGATGGATGCGTTTTTGAAGCGATCCGAGTTGAAGACCTTGGTCATGCGGTCTTCTATATTGCCAAGTACATTGAATACTTTCGTGCTGAGCGCGGCGCCGAAATCCTCAAGACTTGTGCCGGCCTTACTAAGAGTCGGACCAATATCCGATAGAAATTTATTGAACTTCGTAAGGCCTTTGATCGCGCCAGTTTGGAGTCCGTGCCCCCACTTTGAGATAATTCCGACATCGAATGTATCTTTGATCTGTGATAGAAGCCCTGATGCAGTCCGATTAGCCGTCTTGTCCATCATGCCGTTGAATTCGCCCATGCCTTCGACAATAGAATCAATGGCCTTATCCACAGGTATTAACCCTTTGGACACCATTGCTTGTGTCTGCGGTACCGTTTTCCCAATGCTTTTTGAAAGGTATTTCCAGCCATTTATTCCGTTTTCCGTCAGCTGCAGCATTTCTTCCGCGCTGACTTTTCCTTTCATCCTCATCTGTCCGAGAGCAGTAATAGTGCGTTGGATTCCCTCTGCACCTCCACCGAGGGCCGCCTCCGCATTTCCGATTGAGTTCAGTGTTGGGATAACCTGCTTGGCATTGAAGCCGTAAGCGAGCATTTGCTGGCTGTCTTTTACCAAGTCCTGTGTATTGAAAGGTGTTTTGATAGCAAATTTTTGGATATCCGACATCAGTTGCTGCGCTTTCGAGGCCGAATGGAGCATGGTTTCAAATCCGACTGAAGCAGTTGACAAATTGTCCGCCAGTTGTATAGGAACGCCGATGAACGCTTTTGCCGCTGCACCGGTTGCTAATCCGGCGATCAATGTTTTCACAGAAAGCAAATTGTTCACGACGGACCGCAGCGGGGCGGTGACCTTGTCGGCGACCTTCAGCGTAGCAGTGAAAATAGAGCTGGCAAACGATTTGCAGCTCCCGCGAATCAGGTCAACCGTTTTAGTTGCCTTGTCCGTTGCGCTCAATGTCGCGGTGAATGCACGCCGGGCAAAAGATTGGCCGCTGCTGGTCGCCTCACGAATCTTTGAGGTAGCCTTATCGTTAACATCAATCAGCGGCCGGGCGCGGGTAGAGCCAAATTTGGCGGTGTCTTTCTGTGCCCGCGCAACCGTCGCATCAAATTTAGAAACGGTCTGCTCTCCCTGCTTGACGTCTTTCGACATCATGTCGCGGAATTTTGCCACAACGTCGATTACGACTTCGCTATTCCCACCATCCACCCACCATCGCCTCCAAATCTTGTTATGGCTTTTCTTTATGTGGTAAATCCTGAATTGTCAGCGGTGTTTCCCCTTCTTCAAGGGCAACGTCCATCGAGGCCAGCGCGAAAGCCCGCTGATTTTCGCTCCACGACATTACCTCCTGCGCCGGATGGCCGGTGTAAAGGAATATGTAATGGAGCTTTTTCGCGAGCGGGCTGGCGTGTATCAGTTTTTTGCGTATTCCTCCGGCGTCACCTTGGCGGTGTCGTCAGGATAGCTGAGGGCCTGAATCTGCTCGACAATGGCCTCTTTTTCTCCGATGGTGAGGACCGCGTCGATCACCTGCACCCCTGTGGCGATTTCCGGGTATTTCGCCTGAAGGGCACTGATGACTTTCGGGTTGTCCCACGTTTTCGGGCGGTCCTCCGCCACCGTGGCGGTATAGATGATATAGCTGTCGTTCAGTGACCCGTCTGTGGCTTTTTCGATCTTGGGCAGGCGGGGATTCGTGGGATTGGCCATGTACGTCGTGGCCGATTTATGCGCCTGGAACGCCTCTTTCTCGGAGATCGGGCGCACGCGGAACGTCGGAAGGACCTGCTTGCCGGCGCGCTTCAGCGTGATGGGGCGAAACAGCGATTCGTCGGTCCTGTACCCCGCCGCAGAAAGGAACATAGAAACGACGTCGGTTTCGGCTTCCGGAGAGGCAACCGCAGCGGCATCAACGCCGGTTTCCTCGACCGGCTTATTCTGAATTGATTTATCCATTTGCTTTTTTCCTCCTTACGAAAACAGGGACTGGTATTTCGGGATCGAATTGCAGCGGAATTTCCACTCGCGCGTTACAATATCTCCGGGGCTCAGCGACATCAGGTCGATGTCCCCGTCCGGGATACAGTAGTTGGCGATAACCCGCTCTTCCTGCCCGTCATACGGCCGGGTGTACTTGCCCTGGAAGTCGTACCACGGGATCTGCCCCGCGAGAAGCGCATCCAAAAGCGGCTGGATCATCAGATCATCCCTAATGACGATTTCCGTCATAGAAAGCGCCACCGTAACCCCGGTGGGAATGCCATAGGAAAGGATGCTGCCCACCGGCTGAAGATCCGTGTTGTTGAAGCTCGGAGTGATCTTGAACGTGTTGCAGTTGGCCAGCGGGATAGGCGTGTTGTCGCCGACCCCGACGAGAAGCAGCCCGTCTTTGCCGGTAATGACCTTACGGGGGTCAAGACCTTCCGGAATGATAGCCTGACTCATGTGTTCTGTTCCTCCTTTTATGCCGTAGCACTGAAGCGGAAACGATAATGCAGATAGACCTTTTCCAGGCTATCGATATCGTCTTCGTCAATGATGAAGTAGGCGCTGTCCACCTTAGCCGGCTTATCCGGATCAACGTAGAAGCTGGCGCCGTCTGCGAGCTTTTTCTCTCCGACCATCGCGTCGAGGACCTTTTGAGCGGCCTGAATGGCAATGGCGATTCCGTCCTTGTCGCAGTTTACCTTCCCGACCAGCGGGGAAAGGGCGCGGTCGACGCGGTCCATGCTTTCATTGCGGGTTACAAGGCGGCGGATATGCTTCCACCCGTCATCATCGTTTTCTCCGGGAGTGATAAGCGTGGTTACGCCGGCATCCAGCTGCACCGTGTCCGACGCATCCATGGAAATTGCCAGCATGCCGTGCGTGATGGCGTCCTCGTAATCGGTGTTGCTAAGGTTTTCAATCAGTGACACCGCACCGGGGATTGCCGAGTGTACGACGCTCTGGTTGGCCGGCGTGGACGAGATCAAGCCGCAGACGCGGCATACCGCCCGGTATCCGTCCACCGGCCCATCGCTGTCATTCCAGCCGCCGCCGACGTAGATGACCAGCTTGTCGTTGCACTGGGCAGCCCGGGCAAGGCGGTTCGCCCAGCCGACCGATGTGGGATCCCCCATGACGGCGTAGCTCCATTTCCCGGTCTGGTAGATACGGTCGATATATTCCTGCAGCAAAGATTTCACATCATCTTCGCAGCTGTCGATTGTAATGGCGTTCCAGCGGTAGGCCTCAAACGCATTGAACGCATTGGAATAGTCGCTGTTGACGACCTCGGGATCTGCACCACCGACGAGGGCGACATTCGAGACAGCGGCGATTTCGCCGTTCCCGCCCTCCGCGACCTTCGTAAGCTTGACATACTGGCTGCCGGCTTCCGCAACATTGGAAATCAGCGTGTCAATCTCGGAGGTAGATTCTTCTTTCACCGCAAAGTCGAACGTTTCAAGGATTTTCGTACCGTCCGTGATGAGAAGTTCTTTCTGAGTTTCGTCGGTAAGCTTTTCCCGGACCGTAACGGAAAGGGAACGCTGGCCGGGGTACAGCGCGGTCACCGTAAGGACATCGGCAGGCGTATCCACCGCCGTATCCTTCAGGGTGACGCTGCCTGCTGTGCCTCCTGTGCCAAGGCGGTAGACATAGACCTTGGACGCACCGCCCGCAAAAAGCTCCAGCGCCGCGTCGACCGTCCCGGATGTGCCATACATAGCCTTCAGCTTGTCGATCTCAGACGCTGTAAAGAGATTCACCTTTTCAAGCGGTCCCCAGCTGGCGTGAATCGGAACCGCGACAATGCCATAGACCGCGCCGGTATTGTTCGTTGTTCCGCGATTGGAATAGCGGTTATATACGCCAGGGCGGATTTTTTCCTCATTTTCGAGGTAAAACTGTCCCATTACGCTTTAACCTCCTTCTTTTTGTACTTTTCGATGATCATTTTGGCGTCATTTTTGGTGTACGCCGTCTTGCCAGCCGTGCGAAGCGCGGCCCGGACCACGTCCGGCGTCGCACCCATCGTCTTGGAAGCCGCCGCGAATTCGTCGATGGAATATGTGCTCGCTTTCGGGACGGAATTTGCTGCCGGCTTGGCCGGGGCGTTTACGGCGGCGGCTTTAGGGGCTGCCACGCTATTTTCAGGAACACTCACAGCGGCGGCCTTAGGGGCTGCCGTGCTGTTTCCGCTTGCCATTTTTCAAGCCTCCTAACTGATTTTGATAGTTTTAAGCGGCGTTCCCCCGCCGACTTGGGCCTGAAGGACGCCATATGAGCCGACGACCGTGATCTGGCCGTCCCGGAGCGGATCCGCGCCATTGTCGATACGCATGCTGCGAATGGTCAGCGGGGAACCGTCCGGGAACAAAAGCCGTTGCCCTTGACACAGCGCCTGCCCGAGCTGCTTCACGATGCTGTTGCGGCGCGTCTGCGAGGGCGCGAACACGTGGCCCTGCAGCGTCACCTGAAGCCACGCGACTGCCCAGCTGTCATAGTTAGACATGAACGGGTCGCTCCGGACATCGGACAGGCGCCAGTAGATTGCCGGGGCCTCGTCTGTCGGAGCCCAGGCGTTTTCCATGCTGTCCACCGCGATGATCTTCGCTTCGGGAGACTGCTTCTTGGTTTCGGTGTTTATCACCGCAATCGGGTCCATGCTGTCGTCGACATTCTGCACCGGAAACGCATAAAGGTCATAGGTATGGGTGCAGCCGAAGACGCTGTGGCTTTCGTCGGTTGTGAAATTGTCAGATCTCAGCCACCGCGCCGCGACCGCATTTCCATCATCTGACGAAAAAAAATAGTCGTCGATGGCGGCTTTCAGGATGGGCGAGATGGCATCGAACTGGGTGCTTGAATCCGTGCTCTCGATATCGACCCGCAGGGTCCCGGTCGTTTTCCGCGTCGGCGACGCCTCCGTGTCAATATCATAGATGATCCGGCTGAACTGCTTCCCGCTCCAGCCTTTATCCTTGTCGCCCGGAACGGTCTGCTCGAATATCGCCGGTCTGCCGTTATATGTCGCCAGCATTGGGCCGAGCGCCTTGTCGGCCATCAGGTGTGACAGCAGCTGGCTTCCAATCACTTCGCCCACCTCCCTCCGCTAAAAATACGGGCGGCTGTAAATATGGTAGATCTGCTTTTTGGATTTTTCCCGTACTTTTTCCATATAAGGACGTGGTGCAACTTTTTTTGTCCCATTCTGGAGCATACGGCCAAGGACGCGGCCGCCGACCGAATAGGTGCTGACGGCGCTGGAATGCACTTCGATGTTGTCTCCGACGCCCTCGGTATGGGTTTCAGGCCTCCAAGACTCACAGAAAATGCCTTTTCTGTTGGCCGGAGGTTCCCCGGGTGCCGACGCGCGATAAAGTACACCGCCGCGCAACTGATGCCCATATTCTTTCTTCATTGCTTTGGTCGCTTTACTCATGTGCTTGTCATAGGTATCGGGAATTTTATATACCCGGCCGCTACGCCGGCCACGAAGCACAAGCTGCGTGTTATTGTAAAGGACGGTGGCCGCCGAAAAGCCGCGAGCGATCATCTGATTTTCGATATGCATTTTAATATCGCTGCGAATTTCCTCGATCTTTGCCGCCGTATCATCCATCTAACCCATCCCTTTCCTGACAGAAATAGATCACGAACTGATACAGATCCCCAGGGTTTTTGACGCCCTGCACATAGAAATAGCGTGTTTTCATGTTCGATCCCTCTATGGTGAGGACATCTTCCGCCTCCGCCACGGTGTCGGGGTCTTCCTGTACGATCTTACAGGTAATCGGGTGGTCGATCTGCTTCCATGCCTGTATCTCCTGGGGAGTCGCGTCGGAAAGAATACCTTCGAGCGTTCCGCATGGCGTCAGACCAGAACTCTTTGGGCGTCCACCGGGCGTAGTATCGCTCTGCTTTGAATAGCAGATGAATTTCTGCCATCCATCGCCGGGCCGCAAAAGCATGGGAATATCACCCCTTCCAGTTGTTGGCGAGCATACCCGGATAGAAATAGGCCGGGCCGCTCAGGGCTGATGCGTTTCCGCTGGGGATTCCTCCCTCGAGCTGGCGCTTCAGCTTGTCGCGCATCTGGAGCCAGCGGTCGGCGCGCGCAGAAAGAGAGTAAGAAAGCCCGCCGACCGAGGTATCAACCTCATAGGCGAGCTTCATCACGATCGCTTCCAGGCAGGCCAACTTCGCGAGATTCCATGACGCTTTGCCTATTATCATGGCGTTGTACTCTTCATCGCACAGCGCCGAGGTCCGGGCATTCCCGTGGACATCCGTATCGCCAAGCTCAAAGCGCATCTGGTTGATGCCCTTGTCCTGACATTTGGACGGGGTATAGGAATATGTCGCCCCTGCCTCGTCCGGGAGGGCGCTATTTTGTACTTCTTGCATCTTCTCCACCGCCGTTCGCTGGCGCATTGAACGCTTCCTGCACCGCCTTGCGGCCGTCGATGAGCTTCAGGTAATCCAACAGCGGCTGTGAGGTGATCGCCGGGACAGACTTTGCCGCATTCGCCGGGGTCTGCTGCAGAAAAACCAGCGCCGCTTTGACATCTTCCGGTTCGAGGTCGACGGTCGAAACGCTCCCGTCACTTCCGAGAATCGGCACGGACACCGCCTTGCTGGGGATCCGCTTGATAAACCCGGTGGCTTCCAGACGATGTGAAGTTACGCAATCGTCCGGAATTTCGTCATTGATGCGGTAGTCATGGCCGGCAATACGCACGGGGCGCAATGCGATATACATTACACACACCCCTTCAGGAAGATACCGAGATCGTCAGCAGTCTTTTTGGTGGAAACGCCCATGAGGCCCTCAATGAACTCCGAGTGCGTGCCGTTTTCGCCGGGATACTGGAGAACCGGCATATAGTTGCCGTCGCCGAGCATGTCCCAGGTGAACATGTAGCCGGCAGAGGGTTCGTCGACCGCAGGGGAATCCGTCGCGTAAACCAGCAGCGCGGAAGCCGGATCGCAGATGAATTCCATGTCTTCCGGCGCCCCGAATTTCGCCGCATTGTAAGTAGAGCCGAAAACGGCAACCTTCTGAAGTCCGAACATTTCCGCCAGAACATTTTCATTGACGATGGCCGGGTTGGCGGTGCTCCCACCATATTTCACGTGGTCGAGGATGATCGGGTTCTCCTTGAGAGCATTGAACGCATCCTCACCGAGCCCCAGTTTATTAGGCGCGCGGCGGCCTTTCTTTTTCATGCGGGTCCGGAGATCGTCGAACAGCTTGATGGGGTCGCAGTTGGCGTCGGAGAATTTGATGAATGCATGGCTGTCCGGCGTGTAAGCCTCACCACCAGTCCATTCGTCGGTCCAGACGCCGGGTTTGAAAAAGCCGTTCGCAAAAACAATATCCTGATGGATATTCATTTGTTCGGCGATGGTTCTCGTTTTGGCCTTGCGCGGGTCGCTGGCACCGGGAACGGGCTGCCGCTGGATATTGGTCTGTGCGATCTGGTCGATCCCGAGGATGATCTGGTCGATTGCGACGGAATACGTCTCCAGATGGTTGCTGATGACGGTGGGCGCCACCCTGCCGAGAGCGGGCTTGCGGCGGACGTTGTCGCGAGCGAGGTCAGCGCGCTCAAAAACGTAATAGGCCGCCGTGGAAAGCTGAACCGGAAGGATCGGGAAAAGTTGCTTGGCCACATAGGCGTCCAACGCCTGATAGTAGGCCATGGTCATGTTTGTCAGAACGACATTGGGATGAAAAAGTCCCTTGGCAATTTGAACCTGAATGGAACTTGCAGTTACTTCGTTCATTGATTATTACCTCCCTTAGCCTGCGATTGTGACGTGGTATTTGGTGATCTGGACGAACACGAACGCTCCGGACGCTGCGGACTCCAGCGCGGTGGCCACGACATAACCGGTAGCTGTGGCCGGAATGAGGTTCCCTGTGGCGTCGGTCGTAAGCTGCGCGCCGGCCGTGATGGCGGCGCCGGCCTTGCCGTAACCCATCTCTGTCACCTGGATGTCGACGTCCTCGCCGGCCTTAACCGCACCATCAGTGCCGTCCAGCTTGTTGCTTGCCCCAGCCGTGAGCAACCCGATACCAATAATCGGTTTCGTGGCGTCGGACGCCACGACAGCGTTGCCGTTGTTGTCGAGGGCAATGGCACGGCCGCGCACATCAGCAATATCGGCCGCTGCCGGCTTCGTAATCGTGACGCTCTCCTGAATGCCGGAAGTTGTATAGGTAGCCATTATGCTTTGCCTCCTTCATAGTCCTTTTCATAGGCGGCTTCGAGCTCCGGATGGAGTTCAAAGGCTTTTGCCATAGCCTGCTGCTGCGTCATCTTCGGGTCCTTTTCCCGGATGGATTTTGCGATTTCCTCGGCCTTCTGGACAGAGCCGGTCGCCGCTTCGTACTGATGGTTCGATTTGCCGATCTCGCCGAACAGGCCGGAATCGCTCTTCTGAACTGCATCAAGCGCCTTGTCAAGCGCGCCGACATAAGCGTCATAGGCCGCCTGCCCCGACGCCTTCATCGTGCAGAGCGTCTTTGCCAGATCTTCCGGCTTCTCGCCGAGCGGCGCGTACTTTTTGGCGACTTCCTGCATTTCTTTTTCTTCCTGCCGCCGCAGGCTTTTCTCCAGCTTTTCGGAAAGCGCGTTCATCCGGTTGATGGCCTTCTGTACGGCCGGGTCCTTGGAAACGGGGTCCTTATCATCTGCCGGAGCAGTTTCCGTGGAAGCTGCCGGCGCCGATTCGGAAGCGGCAGGAGCGGCGGGATCGGTCTCGGGCGCCGGGTCCGTGGTTCCGTCAGGTTTGGCAGCGGACTTTTTCGCGGGAGCCGGCTTCGGGTCGCTGTCTTTTGGGGTGGCAGCTGGTTTCTTTGCGGCGGGCTTCACTTTCCCGAGCAGCCCTTTAAAGGTTTTCTGGTCCTCTGCCGACAGCGCGGAGAGGTCGAAATTCGATTCATCCATGTCATTGTCTCCTTTTCCTGTTTTATTGAAATTTTCATCAGCGGGATTGAACAAAGTTCCAATCCAGTCGGTCATAGCATCGTTGAACTCGGAGAGGCTCTGAAGCAGAAGGTCACGCTTTGTGGAATCATCCTGTTCTCCATCCCCCAAAATGCTCTGAATGCTGCTGTAAAACGCATCCTGGTACTGGTATAAGGTCCTGCGGGTTTCCTGCAGACCTTCCACATCGCCGAAGGTCTGCGCATCCTTCCGCACCACGGATAAGGTATCTTTTATCCGTGACCACGCCCTACTGACCGGCGAATGGGCCGTTTCTGCGTCGGCGCTTTTGTATAGCGTGATTTTCGCGTCAGGATTTGCGCCCTGCTGACAAAGATCGACGCTTGTGAGATGGATATTCTTGAGCTTGGTTTTAGCCACGTTCATTCACCTCCTTCCTCGCCCGAATCGTCTTCAGACGCGGGAACGCGGGATCCTTGCCCCTCGATGCTGAACATGCGATAGGTACCGTCCTTGATTTTTTCCCACGCATCATCGTCGTCAACATAAAATCCAATCCACCAGCCGAGCGGCACAGCATCAGAGTCGAGGCCCATCGCCTTGAGCTTATCGGGGGTAAAGACGCAGCTCTCGACAAGCCTGGCGATCTGCCTGCGGGCCGGATCGTGCTCCTCCCCGCCGTCGCGGAAGTCGAGCACATATTCATAGACGGCACTCTCCAGATCATCCGGATCGATCATATCCTGTTGCAGATCGACTATCTGCTCCCCATCCGTGCGCACGGCGACGTTGGCCCAGCCGAACACAAGGCGCTTATCATCATCCGTTTTGAGGATTTGAAAGGTCCCGGCACCTTCATTTTGGCTTTTCAGAATTTCACGGAATGTCTTGCCGACATTTTGTTTCTGCTGTTGGATATGAAACGGGGAATCGTCGGCTTCCCACCGGTCAATCAGGCTCATGTTCACACCTCGCTTAAATAAACGTAAGTCACACCGCGCCCCTTTTGGGTTTTATCAACGGCGAATTTGCTATTTTTCGAGACGATCACTTCATGTTCCCCTGGGATGCTGGAAAGGTGATTGATGCTCGTCCCCCGCTTGGTAGACGGCAGTACAAACATGACCTTACTGCCTCCGCCCCGAAGGAAGGTCTGAGCGTTTTTCTTATCGCTGCTCCAGCTGCTCGTGCCGGCCATGTCCAGCGTGGTTCCTTTTGAAAAGCCCTTTAATTGCTCTTTAGTAATATTGATGCCTCGGTAAAGCTCTCCCCCGCCCCACTTTGGTGACAAGTCAATCAGCTTTTCAAGCCGGTCTCCGGCCAGCTTATCCTTGGCGCTCCCTCCCTTGCCTGACTGCGCCGCGCGGATTTTCTTGTAACTGCTCCCCGAGTAATCGACAACGGAATTCCACATATCGTTGGCCTCCTTGGCCGTTACCTTTTTGCCGCTGGTTTTCGCCAGATCATTCCTGAGGACCTCAACAGCTTTTTTCTCGTCCCTGGTCCCACCGAAATACTCTTTTGCTGACACATGGCCGCGCGTGGCTGCAGGCTTTGAGGTCTTCGGCTCCTTGCTGGAGCCTTTCGGCGCCGAATGATGTCCGCCACCGGTCCGCACTTTTTCACGGGCGATGGCGGCGCGGCCGGCAGCCGTATTCGGATGGTATGTAAAAGACGCAGCTCCGTGCGAGCTGCTGAATCTGCCGCTTTTGTCGTGATAGGGGTTAAATTTCTCGATTACTTCATAAAAGGTTTGTGCTCCCATCTCATGCCGCTCCTCCTTGAATATCAGGCGCTTCATATTCCTCATAAAGCGCGGTGCAGCGGCAGTGCGGATGCGCCGGGGGAACCCGCGTCGTGCCGTGGGATTTCGGCAATTTCGTCGAAAACTCAAAATTCTCGTCCATCTCGATGCTCTTTCCATCAAGAGCGCCACAGACCTCACAAGTACGCTCATCATCCGCCGTACACCATACTTTATTGACACGGCCCATGTATCCTTTCGCCTGCGCCTGCCGGATCGTTTCATACTCGGCGTGATTGTAAGCCATCGCGGACTCCGTCCGGGCTATCATCTGCGCCCGGTACCGATGCTGCTGTTCGGCATACTTGATCGACCGCTGCGCGGCTTTTTCAGTCTTCATCCCATTTCCCAGCAGGCGGTTATAATAATTCTGGTTTGCAACTACCTGCGGGCGCGTAAGGCCTACCATGGGGCGAATAACCTTTGCCAGCTCATCTACTCCGATATCCTCATGGTAAACCGAGTGCCTCAGCGCCGCCCGGATGCCGGCCTTTGTTTCTTTGGAACAGCCGGTAACGAAATCGGCCGCCCTGTTTTCCGTCCATTTTCGGACGGCCGGGGCGGCCGGATCGAACTGGAAGCCGGGGCGCTTCGCGCTCACCTGCTCGGAAGCAACCTCGAAGGCCTCGTCCCACACTGGCTGAAGCGCGTCGGCAACAAACATCGCGTATTTCTGTTGCCACTGAAGGAAAACTTGCTTAGGGATTTTCCCGCTCAAAAGAGCCTCCCGGATATCCTTATATGAGATGTTGTCGTCGTCACGGCCGCCAACGATAAACCGCTTCAGATCCGGCTCCCAGCTGTCCATGAACTTCCGCAGACGATTCAGCGCTTCATTGCGCGGATCGAGCACGTCTTTCCGCAGTGTTCCGAAAAGTAGTATCATGCTTCTTCACCATCCACCCCGGATTCATCCTCCAGCTGGTCGGAATCGTTGCTCACATCGCGGGCTTCCGGCTCGGTTTCGGGCGTGGTTTCGTCTACCGGGGACGTATTGGTCGGATAGTCATCCGTGCGATCCGGCAAATGAGCCGCCTGACGTAGATAATCCTCAAGGCCTCCATCAGGCGTCAGGGCACCGCATCCGACCATCTGATTCACAAACGAGCCGAGCGCTTTCAGGTCCACGTTTTCGACATCGCCGTGCGTCATGGTTGGGTAGTCGGAAAAGCCGTCGAAGTGGTCCGCATTCAGGTCGATCAGGCGCGGAATCGCCTGGGTATTGAACACGTCGCAGATGATATCCAGATATGTTCCCATCGCCGTGCCGAAAAGCTCCGTTTTATCGGAGGAAAGGGCAAAGCTCCCGGTACTTTGCTGCCCAAGGAGGATGAAATCGGCGAGGGTTGTCATGGCGATGCGCTTGTCGTATCGCTCAATGATCTTGCCGGTATCAAAATTTCGCTTGCCACCGGCAGAAAGCAGTTCCAGCTTCCAGCCTTCCGGCACGACCAGACCTTCCCGTGTATCGCGCCGAATGGACGTAACAATGGTTTCAGCATTGTGAAGTTTTTTCTGCGCTTCTTCGGATTCGCCCCAGATATCAGCTTCAGGCGGCGCGGTCATAATCGGGAAGCCGGCGAGGTCGCGTTCGACGCCAATGCCCTCAATTTCCTGAATGCGTTTCTTGAAATACCACGAGCGGTAAGCCCCACGCAGGATTGACCGACCTTCAGGGTTTTCTTTATTCGACCGCGTGCGGAAGTGCAGCGCCTTTTCAATCGGGATCATCACTTCCGTATAGGTGGGCGGCGCGGTCTGCACCATTCCCTGCAATTCGTCCGTTACCGGATCGTATTGCCACCGTGAAAGCGTGTCCTGCGCGCGGATTGGGAGCTTGCGCCACCCTATCAGACCATCGTCGTACTTGCTGGAGTATCGAGGATCTTTTGAGCGCCCGCCACGGCGTTTATAAACAATCTCGTGATATGACCAACCATATGTAAGAAAGGAGAGGATCTCGGAAAGCGTGTCCTGCCATGTGTACTGCATGTCATTGAGGCACGAATCCACGAAATCCGCCGCGTCCTTATCGACGCCTTTGCTGCTGGCAGGCTCCACATTGAACTTCGTCTGCCGGAGCAGCATTTCGATGGCGTACAGCATGGCGAATATGATTTCGTCGTTGTTTGCCATCTCTTTGTAGGTCTCAATGCCGCGCGTCCCCGACAGCTCCGGCAGAAATTCCTCATAAAAGATGCCGGCGTACTTCTTTTGACCGACACGTCCAATTTCCTGTGGCGTAATATCACCTGCCCATCCAATAGCTTGAT
>ENA-UOOI01002594-UOOI01002594.1-fermentation-metagenome-genome-assembly--contig:-NODE-2594-length-15373-cov-10.225095_pt1 | contig 15373 bp, 16 predicted proteins | sample MGYA00245779_ERZ724027 | MGnify/ENA primary metagenome ERZ724027 (study PRJEB28704, sample SAMN03018318) | fermentation metagenome | biome: anthropogenic terrestrial biome; feature: soil... | reverse complement strand
TCTACCTCGACGGGGAAATATCCGATGAGACCTGGTACGGCGACGAAGTCACGCCACAGGTCTTCAAGGACGAGTTGAACGCTGGCGAGAGCAACATCACGCTCTGGATCAACAGTCCCGGCGGAGACGTCTTCGCGGCGGCCCAGATCTACAACATGCTGATGGACTACCCATATGACGTGACCGTCAAAATCGACGCTCTCGCGGCCTCGGCGGCAAGCGTTATCGCTATGGCTGGTACAAAGGTCTGCATGAGTCCCGTGGCCATGCTGATGGTTCATAATCCGGCGACGATTGCTATTGGCGATTCCGAGGAAATGCAAAAAGCCATCGATATGCTCTCCGAGGTCAAGGAATCCATCATGAACGCCTACGAGATTAAGTCCGGCCTGTCCCGTAACAAGATCAGCAAGCTCATGGACGCCGAGACCTGGATGAACGCCAAGGAGGCCAAGAAGCTAGGATTCGCGGATGAGATACTCTTCGCTGACGGTCACGAAGAATCCGAGGAAAAAAATCCGGATGAACCCCTCATGCTTTTCTCACGAAAAGCGGTGACCGACTCCCTACTCTCGAAGCTGATACCGAAACGCAATCCCGAACCAAAATACACAGAACCGACCGTGAAGGTCGCAGATCTTGAGAAGCGGCTCTCGCTTCTAAGCCACTAATGAATGGAGGATAAATATTATGACCAAGATTATGGAACTCATGGACCGCAGAGCCAAGGCGTGGAATGCCGCGAAGAATTTTCTCGACACCCACTCTGATAATGGCGGCAACGTGTCCGCGGAGGACGCGGCCACCTATGACAAGATGGAAAAAGAAGTCACCGACCTAACGCACGATATCGAACGTCTGCAGCGGCAGGAGCAGATCGACAAGATGCTCTCTCAGCCGACGTCTGCTCCGCTGATCGGAAAGCCGGGGGCCAAAGACGAGCCGGACGACAAGCCGGGCATCGGCAGCAAGGCGTACAAAACCGCTTTCTGGGACAGCATTCGTAAGCGTAACTGGTACGACGTACAGAACGTTCTCGAAGTCGGCACTGATGCAAACGGCGGATACCTTGTACCGGATGAGTATGAGAAAACGCTTGTGCAGGCACTGACCGACGAGAACTTCTTCCGCTCCCTCGCACACGTCATTCAGACCGACAGCGGCACGCATACCATCCCGATTGTCGCATCCCACGGCACCGCTTCATGGATGGAGGAGAACGGACTCTATCCGGAATCCGACGACACCTTCGACCAGATCACCCTCTCAGCTTACAAGCTGGGCACCGCAATCAAGGTATCCGAAGAACTGATGAACGACAGCGTATTCGATCTGGAGAACTATATCTCCACCGAGTTCGCCCGCAGAATCGGCGCTGCCGAAGAGGAGGCATTCCTCGTCGGTGACGGTCAGAAGAAACCGGAAGGTGTCTTCACCAAGGTCAAAGCGACCGACGGCGCAACCACCGAAATCGCCAATACCAGCATCACCTTTGACGCAATCATGGACGTATTCCACAGCCTGCGCTCTGTCTATCGTAACCGCGCAGTCTGGATTCTCAACGACTCCACCGTCAAGGCACTGCGCAAAATCAAGGACGGCAACGGCAACTACATCTGGCAGCCGAGCGTCGTAGCTGGTCAGCCGGACACCATCCTTAACCGTCCGTACCGCACTTCGATTTATGCGCCGGAGCTGGTGGCGGGCAATGTACCGATCCTATTCGGAGACTTCTCCTATTACTGGATTGCCGACCGTCAGGGACGTAGCTTCAAGAGACTGTCCGAGCTCTACGCGGCAAACGGGCAGATCGGATTCCTCGCCTCCGAAAGAGTCGACGGCAAGCTGATCCTGCCGGAAGCCGTACGCGGACTTTCCGTCAAGGCGGCGGGCTGATAAAAGCGTTAATCATTTCGCAGGCATCTTTGGTTCTTTCGGAGGTGCCTGATTCTTTATGGAGGGATTCCCATGGAAGTAACGCTTGAAGAAGCAAAAACCTATCTGCGAGTCAGTTCTTCCGATGAGGACGAGCTGATCCAGAATCTCGTAACATCCGCTACCGCGACTGTTCAGGACATTGCAAGATACAGCGACGAGGAATGGGAATCGAGCGAGGAGAAAATCCTGATCCGCATGCGCATCGCCATCCTTTACACTGTGGCGTACCTCTACGAGCATCGTGAGGACGCAGATCACAATCAGCTGAACCTGACGCTACGGGCTCTGCTGTTTGGTGCGCGTAAGGAGGGATTCTGATGAAGATCGCCAGCATGCGCGTGCCGGTCACGTTCCAGAAAAACACCGTGACATCGGACAAGTACGGAAACCACACCGCCACTTGGACGGACTACTTCAAGTGCTGGGCGACCGTCGGCACGGACTCCTACGGCTCGGAAACTTCCGGTGAGGTCATCAATCCGGAGGAATCGCTTAACTTCACGTGCCGCTGGTGCTCGGAACTTGCGGAGGTTGTTTCCACGAAATACCGGATTCTCGCCGAGGGCAAGGTCTACAACATCACCTACGTAAACCCGATGGGCTACAAGAAGAACACGCTGAAATTCAACTGCAAACTGGAGAAGAATTCATGAACAAGAAAGTATCAATTGACGGTCTCAGGGATGCGGTTATGAAGGGTCTGCAAGAATACGCCGACCTTGCCGCTGACGACATGAAGGACGCAGTGAAGGATACAGCGAAGTCCGTCAGGAAGGACATACAGGCGAACGCTCCCGTGCGGACCGGCAAGTACAAGAAGTCGTGGTCGGTCAAGACTGTAAGCGAAAGTGCCGACTCCATCGACATGGTGGTGCATTCACGTAATCGCTACCAGATTGCACACCTTCTAGAGCACGGTCACACTAAACGTGGCGGAGGTCGTGTGGCTGCCCGTCCGCATATCGCTCCGGCAGAACAGGCTGGGAACGAAAAGCTGGTGCGCGAGATTGAATCCAAGCTGAAAGGATGATGCCTATGAGCTACGACGAAATTGTAACCATGCTCGAAGAAGTCGGTCCTCCTGTCGCCTATGACCACTTTGCCGAAGGCGAATCACCGGACCCGCCTTTTATCTGTTTCCTGTTTCCGGGAACGGACAACCTGTTCGCAGACAACGTGGTCTGGGAACGGATCGATGAGCTGAACATCGAGCTTTACACAGACAAGAAGAACCCGGACATCGAATCGAAAATCGAGAACATTCTCACTTCTCATGAATTGCCTTATGAGAAGTCGGAGGTCTGGATCGAGGACGAAAAGATGTACGAGGTGCTTTATCAAACACAGATTATTGGAGGTTAACGATTATGGCTACTACCAAGAAGAACAAGGTCAAGTTCGGCCTGAAGAACTGCCACTACGCCATTGCGACGCTCGCCGAGGACGGCACCGTCACGTTTGGAACGCCCGTGGCGATGCCCGGTGCGGTTTCACTTTCTCTTGATGCGGAAGGCGACAACGAGCCGTTCTACGCCGACGACACGGTTTATTACATGGTCAGCAACAACAACGGATATTCCGGCGACTTTGAGCTGGCACTCATCCCGGAGAGCTTCCTCACCGACGTGATGCACGAGACCGAGGACGCGAACGGCGTGATTGCCGAGAACAAGGATGTGGAGCCGGAGCATTTCGCGCTGCTATTCGAATTTTCCGGCGACCAGCGAAAGATCCGCCACTGTATGTACTACTGCTCCGCGACGAGACCGTCCGTTTCAGGTCAGACCAAGGAAGACTCGACCGAGGTACAGACGGACACGCTTTCCATCACCGTATCGCCGCTGCCTTCTGGACTCGTGAAGGTCAAGACCGGCACGAACACCACGGACGCGGTTTACAACGCCTGGTACGACAAAGTCTACGAGCCAAGCGACACCACGACCACCTCGTCCGGCGAAAAGGCAAACATGAGCTATTCGACAGAGGAGGAGTAAACGATGGCAGTGACGAAAACTATCACGATTGACGGGCAGCCAGTGACATTCAGAGCATCGGCTGCGATTCCACGCCTCTACAGAAACAAGTTCCACCGAGACATCTACCGCGACCTGAATGAGCTTCAGAAAGGCATCAGCGAGAACGACTCGGAAAATTCCAGTCTGGATACATTCTCGCTGGAGCTGTTCGAGAACATCGCATGGCTGATGGCAAAGCACGCGGATGCAGCCGTTCCGGATACGCCGGAGGAATGGCTGGACGGCTTCAACACGTTCTCGATTTACGAGGTGCTGCCGCAGATTATCGAGCTGTGGGGCATCAATACCGAGCAGCAGGTATCCGCTAAAAAAAACATCGCGCGACAGAGCGGGAAATGACTACCCCGCTCTTTCTTTTGCGCTGCGTGCAGATCGGGCTTCATATTTCGGAGCTTGACCTGCTGACCATCGGCACGGTCAACGACATGTACGCTGAAATGAGCAACGACGACTGGGACTACCCGGAAGTCGCGACGCAGGAAATGATGGATAGATTTTAATAGGGAGGAGGAATCCGCATGGCGAATAGAATCAAAGGCATCACCGTCGAGATCGGCGGCGACACCACTAAGCTGACCGAATCGCTCAAATCGGTCGACAAGCAGATCAGCAATACGCAGAAAAGCCTGCGGGACGTCAACAAGCTCCTGAAGCTCGATCCTGGCAATACGGAACTCCTCTCCCAGAAGCAGAAAGGACTTCAAACTGAAATTGCCGCAACTAAGGAGCGGCTTGAAGCGCTCAAGGAAGCAGCAAAACAGGCAGATCAGGCTCTTGCAAACGGCGACATGAGCCAGAGCCAGTACGATGCGCTTCAGCGAGAAATCGTCGAAACCGAGCAAGACCTCAAAAGCCTGACCAAGGAATATGAGAACTTCGGCTCCGTCTCCGCACAGAAGATTGCGGCAGCCGGTGAGAAGGTCAAATCCGTCGGCGAGAGCCTTTCCAGTGCTGGAACAAAAATGACGATGGGCTTCACTGCTCCCGTTGTGGCCGGAGCGACAGCGGCAGTCACTGCCTACGGCGACGTGGACAAGCAGTTCAACCTCGTCAAACAGACGATGGGCGACACAGCGAACTCTGTCGAGGACTTCGAGGGACTATGGGACCAGATCGGGACCTCCGCGAAGGAATCTGTCTACGGCATGCAGGACGCAGCCGACGCCACCTTGAACTTCGCGCGTCAGGGCTTCACGGCAAAAGAAGCAACCGACATGCTGACTCCGGCGATGAACCTTGCCGCGGGTACTGGCACGGATCTTTCCGAAACCACATCTGGACTTGGCAACGCCATGAAGATGTTCGGTGCGGACTCCTCTGAAGCGGCAAACTACGCGGACGTTCTCGCCAAGGCGCAGGCACAGGCGAACACCACGACCTCGGAGCTTTTCGAGGCAATGTCCGTTGCAGGGCCTATCTGCAAGACCGTCGGATGGGATGTGAAGGATCTCGCGACGATTACTGACGTGTTCGGAAACGCTGGCATTTCCGGTTCTGAAGGTGCGAACGCTCTGAAAACAGGACTCGCACGTCTCGCTTCTCCCGCCAAGGAAGGCGCGACGGCAATGGATCAGCTCGGGCTTTCCACCGGACAGACCTACGCCATCTTCAATGAAAACGGCACGCTCAAGGACATGCCGACCGTGCTGGCAAATCTGAACTCTGCGTTCTCCGGTCTGACCGATCAGGAAAAGCTGGAAGCCGCCGCTAATATCTTTGGCAAGGAACAGATGTCCAAGTGGCTGACGCTGATCCAGACCTCACCGTCTGAGGTGTCGTCTCTCCGCGACGCGCTCGACGACTGCGGCGGCTCGGCGGAGAACATGTCGAACGCCCTGATGAGCGGCACCGGCGGTACAATCGAGCAGCTCAAGTCCACCTTCGATGTGCTGACGGTTACCATCGGTCAGGCAGTCGCACCGGCGTTCCTGAGCCTGATGGAGAAGATCATCGACGTAATGAACGCTATCATGAACATGGACCCGGCGATGCAGAAAATGATCCTGGCCATCACCGCAATCGTGGCGGCCATCGGTCCTGTGCTGATCGTCATTGGAAAGATGGCGACAGGAGTCGGGGCATTGATGACGCTTGCGCCGAAGATCGTATCTGCAATCAATATAGTTAAAGGTGGCATGACTGCGCTCAACGCGGCAATAGCGGCGAATCCAATAGGTCTCATCATTACAGCAATTGGACTGCTCGTCGCGGCCTTTATTTACCTGTGGAACAACTGCGAGAGTTTCCGCAATTTCTGGATCAACCTCTGGGACAACATCAAGGAAGTCGCGATAACCGTCTGGACAGCGATCAAGGACTTCTTCACAACCATCTGGACTGCCATCAGTGGCGTGTTCACCTCCGCGATGAACGGCATCAGTAGCTTCCTGTCCGGCGCGTGGAACGGAATACAGAGCATCGTTACAACGGTGATGAACACCATCAGCACGGTGATTCAGACTGTGTGGAATGGCATCAAGACATTCTTCACCACAATTTTTACGGCGATACAGACTGTCGTCACAGCCTACTTCAATATCTACAAGACGGTCATTACCACCGTTCTTACAGCTATCCAGACTGTGGTGAACACGATATGGAACGCAATAAAGACTGTGATTTCGACGGTATGCACAGCCATTCAGACTGTCGTCACAACCGTCTGGAATGCCATCAAAACCGCGATTACGACAGTCTGCAACGGTATCAAGATCGCCGTCACGACCGCTTGGAACGGAATAAAGGCCATCACCTCGACCGTGTTCAACGGAATTAAATCCGTCGCGACCTCGGTATGGAACGGCATTAAATCAGCCGTGATGAGCGTCGTGAACACGATGAAGTCCGGGATTACCTCCGCCTTCAATGCTATCAAAAGCACGATCAGTGGAATCCTGAACGGCATCAAATCAACGTTCACATCGGTGTTCAATAACATCTGGAGCTTTGTCTCCGGCGTCGTGAACAAGCTGAAAGGCGTGTTCAACTTCAAGTGGAGCCTGCCGAAAATCAAGCTCCCGCACTTCTCGATTTCCGGTTCGTTCAGTCTGAATCCGCCGAGCATTCCGCATTTCTCTGTCTCCTGGTACAAGAAAGCGATGAACGGCGGCATGATCCTCAAGGACGCGACCATCTTCGGGCAGTCCGGGGGAACGCTCCTCGGAGGAGGCGAAGCTGGCGACGAAGCCGTGGTCGGCGTGAACAGTCTTAAAAACATGATACGGGAAGCCGTCAGCGAAACCGCCGGATACAATGGCCCACTGATCAATATCGAAACCATGAGCGTGCGCAGCGACGACGACATACGCAAAATCTCGCAGCAGCTCAACACCCTGCTTGTCGGCAGCCGCCGCGCGAAAGGATCGGTGATCTAATGGGATTCAAATTCAACGGCAGAACGAGCCAGAGCTTCGGCTTGGCGACCAGAATGACAAAGGAAATCAGAATGCCGGACTTCACCAACAACACGATCACCGTTCCCGGACGCGAGGGCGTATTCGACTTTGGCGAGACCATCGGCGAGCGCAAGATCGAAATATCCTGTTTCATCCCTCCTGGAAAATCCGATGAGGATTTTCTCGCCCGCAAGGACGAGATCATCGCGTGGCTTAATCCGGACATCGGGCTGTGCGATCTGATACTGGACAAGGAGCCGAACCGCGTGCACCGTGCGAGACTCGAGAGCGGATTCTCGTTTGACAAGGTCGTACGGAACTCCTGCACCTTCGATCTGACGTTCCTCTGTCCCGATCCATACGCCTACGCCGAAAACGACGAGACGTTTGAAATCACCGAGGCCGGGACGTTCTCGCTGAACCGGACACTCGGCAATGCCGATTCCCTGCCGGTCTATTCACTTACGGCGGACCTTGCCAAAGGCAAGAATGCGGTCGTCACGACCAACGGCAGCAGCCTGAAGATTGACGGTGCACTCTCCAAGAATGAGATTCTGGTGATTGATTCCTCGCTCATGACTGCGAAGGTCACGGATTCTGACGGCAATACGCTTCGCAACGGCCTGCCGCTTCTAGAAAGCCTTGACTTCCCGGCGCTCAAGGTCGGCGCGAACACGATCACAATTGAAGCCGACAGCACTACGGAGACGACGGTTCAGACGCTGAACTCGCAGAACAAGTTCACCGGGCAGGTTCCCGCGTCATGGGGAGCGGATGGTCTGTGGCGGTTCAATGAATCCGCGCCGGATTCCGACACATGCCTTGCGGACTCCTCCGGCAAAGACAGAAAGGCATCCATCAGTGGATGGAGCGGCACTACGGCTTCCCTGCAGGCAGGCCACCTTGGCAGGTCGTTCCGCATGAACATCAACAATCCCTCGACCGAGCAGACGTATCTGAAAGTCAGCAACGACGGCACGCTGTTTTCGAATATCGGCAAGACGATAGTAGTCGGCGGATGGTTCATGCCCACAACATACTCGGTCGGAAATACTTTCTGCCCGCTGCTCAATACCCGCCAGGGAACCGGCAACCCGATATTCTACCTATCACTGCATTCCGGCAATCCGCGCCTGATGCTCTACAATTCCTCCGGAACACTGATCCTCGATGAGGATTTCACGCCGAGCTTCACGCTAACAAACGGCCTGTGGTACTTCATAGTGGCGGTGATCAAGCCGGACGACAGGACAGCACAGTATGTGCTTGGATGCCGGAGCACCGGCGAAATCTGGATATCCGATGCGGTCAGCTTCACAGGTGACCTCAACCGATCCTGTACAGCCGACCTGATCTGGGGAATGCACGCCGAGACATACTGGTATGCGGGTAACTTCGACGACTGGTTCCTGAACTGTGAGTCGGATTTAACAGCGGACGACATCGCCCTCTGGTTTCAGAAGTCCCTGACGGCAAATGCGGCGGACTCGACGGCAGACGTGGACGGACTGATGACAGAGGACGCCGTGACACTCAAAGCAACGGACTCCGCCTACGCGACGAGCGGATACCTCACAACCGCCGCCGTGGAATACGGTATAGTGGGAAAATGCTATCTTTCCCTGACTGCCGATAAGCCGGCCGGTACAAGCGTCTCCGTTGAGACCTCCACCTCGGATGACTTATCGACGTGGAGCGACTGGGCGACTCCCGGCGCGGACAATACGGTGCAGTCGGATTCTGCGAAATACATCAAATTCCGTGTGACGCTTGCCACAACGGATTCATCGGTAACGCCAATGGTAAAAAGCATCACACTCTCGACGCCCAGAGAGTCCGCGTTCAAGAAACTGACCATTCAGGCCCGCAGCAGATGGAGGTGATCCTGTGGCTGAGAAAAAACAACTAGCCGTTCTTTATCTGAACGGCGAACTGGAAGCCGTGCTGGAAAACGCCTACGACGTGATTATCACGGGCGAGATCAACGGCATCGACACGCTCGAATTCAGCCTGCCCTTCCGTGACGAGAAACGCAAATATCTGGAGAACGAAAAGCAGGTCAAGGTCGGCGATGACGCATACCGCATCCGTACAATCACCGATGAAAAAAACGAGCAAGGCACAGCCATAACCTCGGTCTACGCCGAGGCGGCGTTCTATGACCTGGGATTCTCGACAAAGAAAGCCGAGATCACCTTCAACGCGGACACCGCCGACGTGCCAATGGCATACGCGCTACATGACACTGGATGGACGGTCGGGACCGTCAACAAGCAAACCAAACGCACCTGGACCTGTCAGGAGAAAAACGCGCTCGCGATTCTGCGCAAAGTTCAGGATCTGCACGGCGGCGACCTGATCTTCGACAACGCGAACAAGACCGTAAGCCTGCTGACCTTCAGCGGCACGGACTCGGGTGCATTGTTCTGCTACAAGAAGAACATGAAGTCCATCAAACGCGTGATCGACACGCAGAGCCTGATTACCCGGCTCTACGCCTACGGCAAGGATGGCATGACGTTCGCGTCCATCAACGAAGGCAAGGAATATGTCGAGGACACGACCTACACCAATGAAATCCGCGTCTCGACGCTCGACTGCTCGAATTTCACCAATCCGTACCAGATGCTGGAATACGCCGAGATGCGTCTCGCCGACTATGCCACACCGAGAATTTCCTATGTTCTGAACGCAATGGATCTGTCCGTGCTGACCGGCTATGAGCATGAAAGCTGGAAGCTCGGCGACATCGTGACGGTCAGGGACGATGAACTGAACATCAGCGTCAAGACACGAATCGTCAGGCGCGAGTATAACCTCTTGGAACCATGGAATACAGTTCTGGAGCTGTCCACCACGCTCCGCGAACTCGGCGATTCCTCTTCGCAATGGGACGCTGCCGCTGACATGCTTTCCGGTGCGAACCTCGTCGATAGTCAGGAAATGAAAGACCTCGTGCCGTTCAACCATCTGCGCAACTCACGAGCAGACAGCGGACTCAATTACTGGGAAAACTCCGGCTTTGAGGTCGATGCAGAGAACGGCGTATCCGGCACGGCGTCCTTTAAATGTGAAGGTGCTCTGAATACGACGAAGAGTCTGACGCAGACCATCACTCCGGCGAACCGCGATAGCTATACCTTTTCCTGTCAGATCGCGTCCGACGATCTCAAGATGGGCGACAACGGACAGGTCGGTGTGGAAATTACCTTTGAGTACGAGGACGGAACCACCGAGACGCGGTTCATTGACCTGATTTAAGGAGGCGTGCAATGGCTTCATTTACACATATGGCGCAGGCAGTTTCTCCGCAAAATGGGCGCGTGAAAAAAATCCGCATTCGCGTCTGCGTGACCGACTGCACCGGAACAATCTATATAACCGACATGTTCCTTCAGGGCGGTTCCATTGCGACCGGCTGGGTGGGACATGTTTCAGAGATTCAATGGACGCAGGACGGTGACTGATTATGCCGATATTCACACGCTTTACAGAGACAATCAACAAGAAGGAAAAAAAGCGGATCGTCAGCATCACCGTAAAACCAACCGTCACAGACTGTACCGGGACCGTCTGGTTCACCGACCTCATGCTGCAGGAAACCGCGATGCTCTCAGGCTACGTAATCAACACAGAGACAATGCTAAAGAAGTATGCGACCGGCGACGAATATGCCATCACCGGAAAGCGCTTCTTCAATGGCATCGTCCGTGGCAGCGCGACCTGCATCATCTTCAATCTCGGCAAGACCTCAACTGGACTTGACTGGAAGGTCTATCCGAATCAGGACATGAAAGCAGGCAGCGTTTCGCTTGGCCTCGGCGCGGGAGCGCACAAAGCGATCTTTACGGATGCTGCAAGCGCGGGTGATGAATTATCCCTTCTCGCGTCAAGCCGCGAATGCCTGAAGAACGGCTCCGCAACCGCCAAGGACGGATTCTTTCAATATTCCGCCGCAGGCGACAGCAAGCACCCGGTCACTGTCGAGGAGAAGAAATCGGCAAAGCTGTATGTGGAGTTTCAGGAGATGGAGGATGGTGATGTGATATGAACAGGGATATTCTCAAAGGCCGCAAGTGCATGGTCTGGACGTTCATGGGAAACGCCCGCATGTACACCGCATTGAAGAATTACGGAGACCGCCTCTCTCAGGTAGGTCTCTTTTCTTTTAAGGTCGACGCGACCGGGACGATTACCGAAACCGGCGTGGCAATATCCGATATGCTGACCTACATCAATAAGTATCCGCATATCACGTGGCTCCTCACTGTCCGCAATGACGGAACATCGAGTGTATTTACTGCTCTTCGCGAGAATACAGACGGAGCGCAGGACAAGTTCCTGAGCGAGCTGCTGCGGATCATGGAGAAGTATCCGTGGTGCGCAGGCGTCGACATCGACCTCGAGCGCGGCGGCGATTACTCAACGCACGCCAAGTCGACCGCCATGTTCAAGAACATCTGGAACACGGTCAAGAATTATGACAGCACGAAAAAGGTCAATATCTGCCTTCCCGGAATGGACTCCGTCAACGGGTCGGTCGGCGGCGAGAACTGGTGCGTCTATGCTGACCTAAATCCATACTGCGATACGGCGGCGATCATGAGCTATGGAATGGCGTGGGCAGGAAGTGCTCCCGGACCAGTGTCACCCAAGGATTGGCTCGACGGAATCTATGATTACGCCGTTACCGCGATGACGCCTGAGAAGGTGTTCATGGGACTTCCGGCATACGGCTGGAACTGGCAGATCTACGATACGCCGGAGAATCTTGGGAAAACCTATCGCGGAACTTCGAACACCTACTACGCCGCCAAGAACTGGGTAACGGGCAAGTACAACTTCACGGACGACAAGCCGCCTCAGCCGTTCATCCCGATTTTGGCGTACTGGGATGACTACAACAAGGTACCATATGCGTTCCCGCAGGTCTACGATTTTGCGGAAGGTCAGGACGCTTCAAGCTACGAGTACCCGCTGATGACCGGAACCTACAACCGGCGAAGGTACCTCACTGCCTACAGCAAAACACAGAAGACCTCGTTTGGAACGGTCTATGTGGATCATGATGGCACGCCGGACAACTACACCGGTATCGTCTCTTCGGAGAACGGTATCGCAGTCATGGGTGACGAGGGAGAAGCGACATACAGCTTCTCCGTATCAAGCGCCGGAACATACGACATCGCTGTGAGGCTCTGCTATCCCTTCTGGGACAAGAACGGTATCTATATCAGCATTGACGAGACACAGAAGCACTTCACCGAATCGCGGCTCTGGTGGCCGTACTGGAGGAGCACCTTCTGGGCATCGCTTGTAGATGGCATTTCGCTATCTGCCGGGATGCACACCGTTACGGTATCGGTCGATGTGAAAGGTGTGCAGTTCTACGGGTTCCGCGTCTGCTCGGCATTCAGTGAGAAACCGTCCGCCGGATCAGCTTCGTTTACCCTGTCTCCGCGCCACTTCATAGACGTGGACGGAAACGAATGCCAGCCGGATAAGGGCTTCAAGCTCACGACAGAAGTCCTGCGCCGCAAGCCCGACTCCGCGCTCATCTGGTACGAGGACTTCGAGGACTACGGCATGCTCGAGACGAACTACTGGCAGACGTTGTCCGGCTCTTGGAAGGTCTGGCGGTCGGATGAATACTCCGAATCCAGAGTGTATTCGCAGCTCGACGGCAGCGGCCAATTTGCGTGGAACTATGACGGATTCAAGGACATCCACTTGAGAGCACGTCTTGCGTTTCCGTCCGGCAGCACCGGCAAAGCGGGAATCTTCTGCGGAAATCTATTCTGTTGCCTGAACTACGACAGTCAAGCCGTAGAGCTATGGAGCGGAGGCACGAAACTCGGAAGCTACTCTCAGTCCATTGCGCAGACACCAACCGCAACTCTTCGCACCGACCCGACGACCTACACCATCGAGATGCGGATTCGCGGCAGCACGGTTCGCGTCTATTCCGGTGCATCCAACACGCTCCGGTTCACGGCGACCGTCAGCGGATTCACCGGAGGAACCGCGGGCTACCGGTCTGACCAGAGGACTATCTGCGAGCTTCTCCGCATGGGCGACGCATGGACGTATGAGCCATATGAACGGTTCGACGTAACCTTCCCGGACGGCAGCGTCACGCAGTACGGGAGGATCAGCCGGAGCAATGTCACCTGGGATGATGAATTTCAGGTATTCACGCTGACAAGCGACATCGAGGAATCCGAAACCCGCTCTGATTCCATCTCGATGGACTACGAGTTCTACCACTCGGCGCAGCTCGACCTCAAATGTGGGAAGGACTACACGATTACGGTCACGCCGAAGGACATCGACATCTGGATTTCGCGGCTGTTCCTCGGAGACGCGGACGGGTTCTCCATCCTCTACTATCAGGATGTGGACTCTCTCGTCTACTGGGCAAACCAGGCCGCCTACCACTGGAACTTGCGCGGCATTGCGATCTGGTCGCTCGGGCAGGAGGATCTCCGATTGTGGGAGGCTTTGCCGAAACAGACGAACACCTCATAACTTCATAAATCACACAGTTTTCCAAGGCTGTCTGCAATCTCGCAGGCGGCCTTTCTTTTTGCTCAAAATCAAAGGAGGGACTTATCAATGAAGGAATTCTGGAACACTATACAGCTCATTTTCGCAGCCATCGGAGGGTGGCTCGGCTACTTCTTAGGAGGCTGCGACGGGCTGCTCATCGCGCTCATCATCTTTGTGGTCTGCGATTACATCACCGGCGTGCTCTGCGCTATCGCGGACAAGAAACTGTCGAGTGCAGTCGGCTTCAAAGGAATCTTCCGCAAGGTACTAATCTTCATTCTGGTCGGAATCGCCAACATCCTCGACATCCACGTGCTCGGTCACGAGGGCGTGCTGAGAACAGCGATCATTTTCTTCTACATCAGCAATGAAGGACTCAGTTTAACAGAAAACGCTGCGCACCTCGGACTGCCGATACCAGGCAAGCTCAAGGACGTGCTCGAACAGCTTCACGACAGAAACGACAAGGAGGAACAGTAATGGCATACAAGGGAATCGACGTATCCGTCTGGCAGGGAAACAGCATCGACTTTAACATGGTCAAAGCGTCTGGCATTGACTTCGTGATCATCCGCGCTGGATACGGAAACGGCAACAAAGACAAATACTTCGAAACGAACTACAGCAAGGCGAAAGCTGCAGGACTTCACGTCGGCGCGTATTGGTATTCATATGCTACATCCGCTGACGGTGCGAAGCAGGAAGCGAAATCCTGCGCATCTGTCCTGTCCGGCAAACAGATCGACTACCCGGTCTACTTCGACATTGAGGAGAAGTCACAGCTCGCGCGCGGACGGAATTTCTGCTCATCGCTTACCACAGCATTCTGCACGGAGTTGGAGAGCCGCGGCTATTACGCCGGATTCTACACCTCGCTTTCGAGTCTGAACTCCGTGGTGACAGATGCCGTGAAGAAGCGGTTCACCGTATGGGTGGCGCAGTGGGCGAGCAAATGCTCGTATCCCAGCGCTTACGGTGTCTGGCAATATTCGTCCAAAGGAAAAGTAAACGGCATCAGCGGGAATGTCGACATGAACTACTCCTACATCGACTTCCCGAGCACAATTAAGAACGGCGGATTCAACGGCTATGGCAAAAGCGCTACTGCCAATACATCAACAACGACCGTAAAGAAATCCGTGGATGAGATTGCCTCCGAGATCATCGCCGGTAAATGGGGCAACGGAGCTGACCGTAAAAAACGTCTGACAGCCGCAGGATATGACTACAATACTGTACAGGCGAAGGTCAACGAAAAGCTCGGTACATCCTCTAAAAAATCCACTGCCATCTACTACACAGTCCAGCGCGGTGACACGCTCTCCGGCATCGCCAAGAAGTATGGAACGACCGTGTCCGCGATCCAGAAGCTGAACTCCTCGCTTATAAAAAACGTGAACCTCATCCAGGTCGGATGGAAGATTCGCGTGAAATAACCACATCCCCTTCTCTGGC
>ENA-UOOI01002593-UOOI01002593.1-fermentation-metagenome-genome-assembly--contig:-NODE-2593-length-15377-cov-70.719880_pt1 | contig 15377 bp, 16 predicted proteins | sample MGYA00245779_ERZ724027 | MGnify/ENA primary metagenome ERZ724027 (study PRJEB28704, sample SAMN03018318) | fermentation metagenome | biome: anthropogenic terrestrial biome; feature: soil... | reverse complement strand
CGCGGTTCCGCTCAAAAAAACGGCCGCCCTTGCGCGGGGCTGGGAAAAGGCATATAATAAAAATCGTATTGTTCAATTTGGAAAGAGGTCGATCGTAAAGATGAAACTGGGAATCGTCGGGCTGCCGAACGTGGGGAAAAGCACGCTGTTCAACGCGATTACCAACGCGGGCGCCCAGGCCGCGAATTATCCGTTTTGCACGATAGAGCCGAACGTGGGCGTCGTCGCCGTCCCGGACAGGCGGCTCGACTGGCTCGCCGGGCTGTACCACCCGGAAAAGTACACGCCCGCCACCATTGAGTTTGTCGATATCGCCGGGCTGGTGCGCGGCGCTTCCAAGGGCGAGGGCCTGGGCAACAAGTTCCTCGCCAATATCCGGGAGGTGGACGCCATCGTCCACGTGGTGCGCTGCTTCGTCAACGACGATATCGTCCACGTGGAGGGCAGCATCGACCCCGCGCGCGATATCGAGACCATCAATCTGGAGCTGATCCTGTCGGATCTGGAAGTGCTGGACAGGCGCATCGAAAAAACTCAGAAGATGATCAAGGCCGACAAGAAATATCAGGCGGAGCACGACTTTTTCCAGCGGGTCAAAGCGGCGCTGGATGCGGGGAAATCCGCGCGCACCGTGGAATGCACGGAAGAGGAGGCCGCCCTTCTGTCCACCGTGTCGCTTTTGACGAACAAGCCGATCATCTATGCCGCGAACATGAGCGAGAATGATTTTCAGGGCGGCGTAGAAAGCAACCCGTATTTTTCCGTGGTGAAAAAAATCGCGGACGAGGAGCACGCGGGCGTTCTGCCGATCTGCGCCGAAGCGGAGGCCGAGATTTCAGGCATGGAGCCGGATGAGAAGCAGATGTTCCTGAACGACATGGGCCTGAGCGAGTCGGGGCTCGACCGGCTGATCCGGCAGTGCTACGGCCTTCTGGGCCTGATCTCGTTTTTGACCGCCGGAAAGCCCGAGGTGCGCGCCTGGACGATCCGGAAAGGCACGCGCGCGCCGCAGGCGGCCGGGAAGATCCACACGGATTTTGAGCGCGGGTTTATCCGCGCCGAGGTGGTCGCGTTCGACGACCTGAAAAAATGCGGAACCATGGCGGCTGCAAAAGAAAAGGGGCTCGTCCGTTCCGAAGGGAAGGACTATGTGATGAGCGACGGGGACGTCGTCCTGTTCCGGTTCAACGTCTAGGCGTGAAGATTTTCCACCGAGGCGGAAAGCCTTGTGGAAAAGCCGAGCGACCAAACCCGACGATCCGGAAGAATAAACAGGACGGGCTGTCAGCCTGAGTTGCACAAAAGAGTACCGCTTTGCGGTACCGGGGAACCCCCCGACGAGGGTTTCCCCGCGCAAAAACAGTCCGCCGGACTGTTTTTTCTCCCTTTCCTGCGTTTTTGCGCTTCAGTTCTTGGGGCGCCGCCCCAAACCCCGCACGCTTTTGAAAAAGCTTGATCAAAACTTTGAGTTTGTTCAGGCTCTCAAATTCAGGCTCTTCGGCAACTGAAAACAGCCCGTCCGGGAAAAACCGGACGGGCTGTTTTCATAGGGGGATTACAGGGGAAAACAATCCTCTGTCAATAATTTTCCGCTTTGCGCTGGAAGAACGCCTGCGGGTGCTTGCACGCGGGACACACCTTCGGCGCCGTGGGGCCGACGTGGATGTATCCGCAGTTGCGGCATACCCAGACCGTCTGCGCTTCGCCCTTGAACACGCGGTCTTCCTTCAGGTTTTTCAGCAGCTTCTGATAGCGCTCCTCGTGGGTCTTTTCCACGCCCGCGATCAGGCGCATCGTGGTGGCAAGCTCGGTGAACCCTTCCTGCTCGGCCGTATCGGCAAAGCCCTTGTACATTTCCGTCCATTCATAGTGCTCGCCGGCCGCGGCGTCTACCAGATTGTCCGCGGTGGTGCCGATCTCCCCGCCGTGCAGGGCTTTGAACCACAGCTTGGCATGTTCTTTTTCATTGCCTGCGGTTTCTTCAAAAATGGCCGCGATCTGCTCGTAGCCTTCTTTTTTGGCCTTGGAGGCGTAGAACGTGTATTTGTTTCTTGCCTGGGATTCTCCCGAAAGGGCCGTCATCAGGTTGGCTTCCGTTTTGCTTCCTTTTAATTCCATTTTGTGTTCCTCCTTACAGAAATTAGAATGGGACTTTCTGATTTCTATTATACAGGCAAATTCAGAAATATCAATACTTTTACGGCAAAAAATAAGAATTATTCGCAAATTTTTTGATAGAGGTCGCCTTTTTTGAAGCCTGTTTCCCGCGCGGCCTGTTTCGCGGCTTCGGAGGCGGAGCATCCGCCCGCCATCAGCTCTTTTGCCAGCGCGACGGCGCTTTCGGGGGAATATTCCGGCTCGCGGCGGCGCGGGGCGCCTTCGATCACCAGCACGAATTCGCCGCGGGCGCTTCCGTCGGCAAAGCGTTCGGCGGCCCCGGAGAGGGTGGTGCGGATGACCTCTTCGTGGATTTTGGTGATTTCCCGCACCAGCGCGATGCGGCGGTCGCCCCACGCTTCCAGCATGTCGCGCAGCGTCGCCGCGAGCTTGTGCGGCGCTTCGTAGAAGATCATTGTGCGGGGCTCGTCCTTCACTTCCTCCAGATGCTCCCGGCGGCTCTTTTTGTTCACGCTCAGAAACCCCTCGAACGTGAACCGGCCGGTGGGCAGGCCGGATACCGCCAGCGCGGAGACCGCCGCGCTGGGCCCCGGGACCACCAGCGTCTGGATGCCGAGCTCGGCGCACTGCGCGACCAAAAGCTCGCCCGGGTCGGAAATCGCGGGCATGCCCGCATCCGAGACGAGCGCGCAGGTCTCGCCCGACAGGATCCGGTCGCAGATGACGCGGCCCCGCTCGTATTTATTGTGCTCAAAATAGCTGATCATCGGCTTTTTGATGTTCAGATGGTTCAGCAGCTTCTGTGTGACCCTCGTGTCCTCGGCGGCGATGAAGTCCACCTGTGACAGGGTCTGGGCGGCACGCGGCGAAAAATCGGACAGATTCCCGATCGGCGTGCCGACAACGATCAGTTTTCCGGACATGCGCAGCCCTCCCGATACTCTCCGTAGATTTCCGTCATTTCCCGGGAAAAGTTCCCGCAGCCGTCCTCGATCAGAAGCGGCGGCTCCACGGCAAGGCCGCCAGGGCGGCCGCCCCGGCGCGCCTGCACAAGGAACAGGCCCGGCGCGGCGCCGGGCCGCTGCTGGATGAACCGCAGGCGCTTCGGTTCCAGCCCGTGCGCTTTGAGCTGCAGAAGCACTTCGCACAGCCGCTCCGGCCGCTGGCACAGGCAGAACCGGCCCCCGAACCGGAGCGCGGCGGCTCCCGCCCGCGCGATGTCCGAAAGGGTGCATTCCGCTTCGCTCCGGGCGATGCGGCGGAAGGCGCGGGGGCTCGCGCCGCCCGCCCCCGACGCCTTGTACGGGGGATTGCACGCGGCCAGATCCAGGTGGTGCAGCAGCGGGTCGCGCTTCGCCGCCTCCGGGACCTCGCGCACATCCATCTCCCGCACCGTGATGACGCCGCCGAAGCCGCCCCGCAGGACGGAGCGGCGAGCGAGCTCGCACGCCCGCGGCTGAAGCTCGAGGGCGCAGACGCTTTCCGGGCGGGCGCGGGTCATCCACAGCAGCGGGATCGCGCCGCACCCGGTCCCGAAATCCGCGCACCGCTCGCCGCGGCGCGGCAGGGAAAAATGCGCCAGAAGAATGGTGTCGGTGTTGAAATGATATTCGTCCGAAACAAAGACGGAAACGGCTTTGGAAAGCGGTTCAAGGTGTTCGTTCAGCATGGAAGCCTCCCGGCGTCAGGCCGCCCGCGCCTTTTTCGGGCGGCGGGTTTGTCTAAAATTTAAGGCGGAGCAGACGCTCCGCCTTAAATTTCGGACTAGCCGTTCCTTATTTCTCCGGATTCGGAGCCCCTACGGGGCACACGCTTGCGCAGGCGCCGCACTCGGTGCACAGATTCGGGTCGATTACGTACTTGTCCCCGCCGTCGGAAATCGCGTTTACGGGACACTCTGCGGCGCAGGCGCCGCAGGCGATACAGTCACTGCTGATGACATATGCCATGCTAAAAACACCTCCAGTAAGATTTTACAACCCCTATTTTAACATATCGCGGCAGAATTGCAACTGTTTCTTCTGCAATCGCCAAAATATCAAACCTGTTTTTTCTTCCGGAAAATCATTCTTTTTCCAGGGATTTCAGCTGGTCCATCTCTTCTTTGTTCACGTGGATCTGGCTGTCCCGGATCACCTTGACATCCTTTGCGTGAAACGTCCGCGGGGCGGCATCCGGGGCCTTGTCCAGGCGGATCTGAAGGATCCCGGTCAGCAGGTTCTGGCTGATCACGGTGCCGCGCCCTTCGGGCGTGGAGACGACGGCGTTCACCTTGGGCGTGGTGCGCAGCAGGTCGCTGTAAGCCTCCTGCTCGTATTTCAGGCAGCACATCAGCCGCCCGCAGGTGCCGGAAATTTTCACCGGGTTCAGCGAAAGCCCCTGCTCCTTCGCCATTTTGATCGAAACGGGCTGAAACCCGCCGAGAAACGTGGCGCAGCAGAACGGACGCCCGCAGATGCCGAGCCCGCCCAGCATTTTGGCCTCGTCCCGCACGCCGATCTGGCGCAGCTCGATGCGGGTGCGGAAAACGGAGGCGAGATCCTTGACCAGCTCGCGGAAGTCGACGCGTCCGTCCGCGGTGAAATAAAACAGGATCTTGCTGTTGTCGAACGTGTATTCCACATCCACAAGCTTCATTTCCAGCTTGTGGTCGGCGATTTTCTTGCAGCAGATATGGAACGCGCTTTTTTCGCGCAGGTGGTTTTCCGCCAGCTTTTTCAGGTCGTCCTTCGTGGCGGCGCGGATCAGCTTCTTCAGCGGCTGAACGATGTTTTCGTCGCTGATTTCGCGGTTCTCCATCGCGACCTCGCCGCACTCCACGCCGCGCGTGGTTTCCACGATGACCTTGTCGCCCTTTTTCAGGGCGGTGCCGTCGGGATCGAAATAATAGACTTTTCCGACGTTCTTGAATCGGACGCCGATCACTTCTGCCATATGGTTCCTCCAATCCTACCTATAAAATCAGCGCCCTGCCGCCGCGCGGAGATCCGCGCAGAACGCGGTGACGAGCAGGGCTGAGTTTGCGTTTTGTTCGAGCCGCCGCCGCGTTTCGGCGCACAGCCCGTTCAGGGAAAGAAGCCGGTCCCTCGTCAGCGCCGCCGCGAGGCCATCCGCGGCGGGCTCCCCGGCGGCGGCCGTGCCGCCGGCCCGCAGCACGCAGGCGTCGCGCATCAGAAGGGACAGGCGGTTCAGCACGGAGCGGAACAGGTCTTTGTCCCTGACGAGGGGAGCGGTCGAAATCAGAAGCTCCATTTCGCCCGGCGCGGTGATGTTCCGCACGATTTCGGCGGCCAGCGCCGCGGCTTTTTGGTCGGCCGCCTCCCCGCGGGGAGGCTCCAGCGTGAAGATTGAGGCGCGCGAGCGGATCGTCGCGAGCAAGGCGGATGCCGAAACGCAGGTGAGGATGAACAGCACCCCGGCGGGCGGCTCCTCCAGCACCTTCAGCAGCGCGTTCTGCGCCTGCTCCGACATGGTTTCCGCCGAAAACAGGCAGTAGACCTTGTGCTCCGCCTCGTTCGGGCGGATATAGGCGTCGCTGCGGATGCGGCGGATCGCTTCCACATGGATGGACCTTGCCGCCGCGCCGCCGCCCACCGCCGCGATATCCGGGTGTGAGCCCGCCTTTGCCTTGATGCATCCCGCGCACACGCCGCACGGGCGCTCCCCCGCGGCGGTGCAGACCGCCGCTTTTGCGAGGATCCCCGCCAGCGTGCGCTTTCCGCTCCCGGGCGGGCCCTCCAGAATGATGGCGTGCGGGATGCGGCCCTGCGCGAACGCGCGGGAAAGCCGGTCCTTTACCTTATCGTTTCCATCAAAACCCTCAAAAATCATACCTTCTCAAATCGGTCCACGTTCAGGACAAAAATGGTGGAGCCGCCCACCGTCACTTCCACGGGGAAGGAGGAATACAGGCCCGTGTCCATTGTGGTGGTGCTTGGCACGATCTGTGTCCGGCGGCTGCTGTGCTTGGATATTTCGGCGATCACTTCGTCAACCTTGTCGTCGTTCACTCCCACGATGAACGTGGTGTTCCCGGCCTTCAGAAAGCCGCCGGTGGTGGCGAGCCTGGTCACGGGAAATTTCTTTTTCGTCAGGGCCGACTGTACGGTGGAGCTGTCGTCGCTGCTGACGATCGCAAGAATCAGTTTCATAATCGGGGTATCCCTCCTTTAATTCCGCCCGGCCCGGCTGAGAAAAAGCGGGCGCGGGTTTTTTATCCTTCTTATTTTATCACTTTTACCGTAAAAAAGCCATACCCGCTTAAAAACTCCGCGGCCTCGGCGGTGATCTTTTCGCCCGGCATCACGGCAGGGACTCCGGGAGGGCAGGGGCACGCGATGTCCGCCGCGACGCGGCCGGCCGCCCGCGAAAGGGGGATTTCCTCGTGCCGCGCGAAAACGGCTTCGCGCGGGGAAACGGCGGCTTCCGGCAGCGGCGGAAGGGCGGCGGGCACCGGAAGCTCCCCGCCGCGCCGCAGGGCGGGCAGAGCGCGCTCCAGACGGGCAAAATCCCCCTCCGTATTGAAAGGGGAAGGGATCAGCACCACCTGGGCCGCATCCGCGAATTCGGGCTCCACGCCGCGTTCGCGCAGCTGCTCGGCGGCATCCGTCCCGCGGATTCCGGCCTTCGCCGTGCGGAGGGTGAGGCGCACCGGGTCGCACGGCCCTTCGGGGGAGGGAAAGCCGCTCTGCTCCGCCAGCCGCCGCACCCGGCCGACCCGTTCCTCCAGGGCGGAGAAAGCCGCGCGGCCGTGCTCTTCCAGCCACGCGCGGCAAAGGTCGAGCGACGCCATGACGGGGTACGACGGGCTGGTGGAGCCGAACAGCGCCATCGCCTCCTTTGCGCCCGGGATGAGGGACCGGTCCGCCAGGTTGAGCCATGCGCCGCCGGTGAGCACCGGCAGGGTTTTGTGCGCGGAGCAGGCGCTGGCGGAGGCCCCCAGCGAGACGGGGTGAAGGTCCCGCTTCAGAAAGCGCAGGTGCGTTCCGTGCGCGTTGTCCACGAGCAGGGGAACGCCGTGCGCGCGGCAGACGGCGGAAATCGCCCGGATGTCGGAAAGCACGCCGTAATAGTCCGGGCTGGTCAGAAAAACGGCCTTTGCATCCGGGTTCCGGCGAAGGGCATCCTCGACGTCCTCCGCCGCGACCCTGCCAGGAAGGCCGCCGCCGGCGTCGGCACGCGGCATCACCCACACGGGGGTAAGGCCCAGCAGCGCCATGGCGGAAACGGCGCTTCGGTGAAGGACCCTGCCGAAGACCACCTTTCCGCCGTGCGGGGCCGCCAGGCGGAGCATGGCCTGGATGCAGAGCGTGCATCCCCCCGCGGAAAACAAAGTGCGCGGAACCCCGAACAGGCGCGCCGCCGCCTGCTCCGCGGCTAGGATGGGGCCGTCCGCCTCGTACAGGCTGTCGGTGTCCGGCAGCTCGGTGTAGTCCAGCGACAGAAGACCGGGGGGTAGCGCCAGCGGCGAGCTTTTGTGGCCCGGCGTATGAAACGGGGAGCGGCTTTTCCGTTGGTGCTCCAGAAGGGCGGTGTAAAGCGGCGTCATGTTCGGCTTCCTTTCCGTTCCCGCCGCTTGGATTTCGGTGGCGGAACTCCTGCAAATTCGTGAATTTTCTGTTTTTATTTTATCATGGCCCGCGCCTTGGGACAAGGGCATATTTTGCCCGTTGTATCTGTGCGAAACACATAAGTAGCCGCTATGAATACAAAAAAGCTGAAAAATTCAAAAATGTTGGGTAATTTGACAATTGTATAATGGGAAAGTTGGTGATATTATTGTAAACATTCAGGAAAGGCGCTCGGCGGGAGCCGGAAGCGCCTGTTTTTACATATTCGCCCATTTTTTGTTCTGCGGCTGGGAAATGAAGGATGAAACATTGAAGTCTGCAAAAGCGAACGCGGCAGGATATCAATATTTCATTTTCGTGAAAAAGGGAGAGCTTTGCAGGAAAATTCTGAAATGGAAGAAGAGGAGAGATCATAATGATGAAAAGCAAGAAAATTCTTGCCGCCGTTCTGGCGGCTGTGATGGCCGTTGTCCCGCTGGCTTCGTGCTCCGGCGGGAAAACCGCGTCGTCGGGGAAGGAAAACGGCAAAACCGCGGCGAGCGACACGATTATCTATGCCCAGGGCGCGGACCCGAGAGGACTCGACCCGGCTTTGGTGGATGACGGCGAATCCGGAAAAATCATCGTGAACATCTACGAGGGCCTTTTAAAGTATAACAAAGATTCCACCAAGGTGGAGCCAAGCCTTGCGGAAAGCTGGGATGTCAGCAAGGATGGCCTTTCTTACACCTTCCACCTGAGAAAGGGCGTCAAGTTCCAGGATGGAACCGATTTCAACGCCGAGGCGGTGAAATACAACATTGACCGCCAGCTCCCCGACAAAGCCACCGAGGACATGAGCTACGCGGGATTTGTGTACGGCGCGGTGAAGGATGTTGAGGTTGTCGACGAAAACACCGTGAAGATCAACCTGAAAACGCCTTCCACCCCGTTCCTGAACAATCTTGCCATGTGCATGGCCGCGCCGATCATCAGTCCCACGGCGCTGAAGAAATATAACAACAACGTCAACGAGCACCCCGTGGGCACCGGCCCGTACACCTTTGTCAGCTGGACCAAGAGCCAGAACGTCGTCCTGACCCGCAACGACAATTACTGGGGCGACAAGGCCAAGATCAAGAACGTCATCTTCAAGTTCATCCCCGACAACTCCGCCAGGGTGGTTGCCTTGAACAACGGCGAAGCAGATCTGATCGACGGGATCGATTCCACGGTCGTTGATCAGATCAAGCAGGGCGGCGGCCAGATTTTCCAGTCGCCCGGCATGAGCACGAACTACCTTGCGAGCAACGTCACGAAAAGCCCGACCAAAGATGTCGAGGTCCGCAAGGCGATCGCCCAGGCGATCAACGTGCCCGAGCTGGTGAAGAGCCTTTATAAGGGCTATGCCGAGACGGCAACCTCCATTCTTCCGACCTTTATGGCAGGCTATGACAAGAGCATTTCGCAGGTGGCCTACGACCCGGATGCGGCGAAGAAAGCCTTCGCGGCAAAAGGCATCACTTCCCTGCATATGATCACCTACACCAACCCGAGGCCTTATAACCCCGCGAACGGTCAGGCGCTTGCCGAGGCGGTCATGGGGTACCTTGACAAGGTGGGCGTGAAGTGCCAGCTCGATTCCTACGACTGGGCGACCTACAAGGAAAAGATCAAGGCCGGCGATTACGACGTCTGCTTCTACGGCTGGATCGGCGACAACGGCGACCCGGACAACTTCATGAACCTGTTGTCCGACCAGGACCCGACGATGAACGTCGCGCGCTACAACAACTCCAAGTTCAACGAGGGCATTCAGAAGGCGGTCGCGATGCCGGAGGGCAACGAGCGCAGCAAAGCTTACACTGATCTTGAAAAGATGGCGGCGGCCGACGCGGTTTGGGTGCCGATCTCCCACGCGACGAACCTGATCGCCTACCGGCCCAACGTGAAGGGCTTCGTCTACCATATGACGGGCGTCATCTTCCTGTCACAGGCGACGAAAGGCTGATTTTTTTAAAAATGCGGCAGCTTTGTGCCGGAAACTGCAAACGCGGTTTCCGGCAGTCGCTTTTCCCGGGCGCTTTCCTGGGCTCTGTCAAAATACAGCAATTCCACTGATGATTGCGGAGCCGGATGGACTCCGCATCTGATCTGAAAATGCGATAAGCCTGCAACGAAAGGTTGTTTCACCATGTTCAAATATATTGTAAAACGCATTCTGATGCTGATCCCCGTGTTGCTGGGGGTCTCCGTCATTGTGTTTTTAATCATGAGAGTGTTCTCTCCAGACCCGGCGCCGATCGTTTTGGGGCAGCATGCAACTGTGGAGAGCGCCAACGCGTGGCGTGAAGCCAACGGACTGAACGACCCGATCTATCTTCAGTATTTCAAGTTCCTCAAGGGCGCCCTGACGGGGGACCTTGGAACCTCTTACTTTACAAAGACGCCGGTGACGTCCGAGATCTTTTCGCGGTTTCCCGCCACCATCGAGCTTGCAATCTGCGCCATTATTTTCGCCGCCATTTTCGGCGTGCTGATCGGCGCCGTGTCCGCTGTGAAGAAGAATTCGCTCTTTGACCACGCCGGAATGGTGCTGGCGCTCGTCGGCGTTTCGATGCCGATCTTCTGGCTCGGCATCCTGCTGATCATCCTGTTTTCCGGCGTGCTGCAGATCCTGCCTTCCGGCACGCGGATCGACCCGCTGCTGCAGCCGATGGGCGGCACCGGATTCTATCTGATCGACACGCTCGCTTCGGGCGATATGGAGGCGTTCTGGGATACGGTAAGGCACCTGATCCTTCCTTCGCTCGCGCTCGGCATGTATTCGATGGCCATCATCGCGCGGATGACCCGTTCCAGCATGCTGGAAACGCTGAATCAGGACTACATACGCACGGCACGCGCGAAGGGGATTTCCAAGGGCAAGGTCATCCGCAAGCATGCGCTGCGCAACGCCATGATCCCCGTCACGACGGTCATCGGCCTGCAGCTCGGCTCGCTTTTGGGCGGCGCGGTGCTGACCGAAACGGTTTTCTCGTGGCCCGGCATCGGGAATTACACCGTTCAGTGTATTCTGAAGTCGGACTTCCCCGTCGTGCAGGGCGTCGTGCTTCTCGTCGCGTTCATCTTCGTGCTGATCAACCTTGCGGTGGATATCCTTTACGCGTTCCTCGATCCCCGCATCAAATTCTCCAAGAAGGAAGGGTAGCCTGTATGAATACGAAAAAAGACACGGCAGAAAACCAGGCTGCCGAATACATCGAAAAGCCGGAATCCCAGATCCGGGTGATGTGGGAGTCGCTGTCCGCCGACAAGGCCGCGCTCGCCGGGCTGATTGTCATCGTGTTTCTCGCGCTGGTCGCGATTTTCGGCCGGTGGCTGATGCCCTATGACCCGAACCTTCAGGACATGACCCAAACCTTTATCCCGCCCTGTGCGGAGCATTGGTTCGGCACCGACCAGCTCGGCCGCGACATTTTCAGCCGGATCATTTCCGGGACGAAGATCTCGCTCACCGTCGGCATCACCGCCGTCGCCATCTCGCTGACCATCGGCGTGATCCTCGGCTCGATCGCCGGGTATTACGGCGGCGCCGCGGATACCGTCGTCATGCGCCTGATGGATATGATGCTCGCCATCCCTTCGATCCTGCTCGCGATCGCCTTCATGGCGGCGCTGGGCAAGGGGCTCGACAAGGCGGTCATCGCGATCGGGCTCGTTTCCATTCCGGAATACGCCCGCATCGTGCGCGGCTGTATCCTCTCCGTCAAAGAGAACGATTTCGTCCAGGCGGCGAGGGTCATCGGCAACCGGGACCGCCGCATCATCTTCCACCATGTTCTTCCGAACGTCCTCTCATCCATCGTCGTCAGGGCCACGCTGGGGATCTCCACCGCGGTGCTGGATACGGCGGCGCTGGGCTTTCTGGGTCTCGGCGTGCAGCCGCCGGCAGCGGAGTGGGGCGATATGCTGGGCCGCGCCAGGGGCTTTATCTTTTCGGCCCCGTACACGCTTCTGTTCCCGGGCATTGCCATCACTTTGACGGTGCTCGCGTTCAACCTGCTCGGCGACGGGCTGCGGGATGCGCTTGACCCCAAGTCAAGAAAAATTTAAAGGCGGTAAACGGTTATGTTGCTAGAAGTAAAAAACTTAAAAACCGAATTCAGGCTGAAGCACGGAATCGTGAACGCGGTCGACGGGGTCAGCTTTCAGGTGGAGAAAGGGGAGATCCTCGCGATCGTGGGGGAATCCGGCTCGGGAAAAAGCGTCACCTCGCTTTCGATCATGCGCCTGGTGCAGGACCCGGGAAAGATCACGCAGGGCGAGATCCTTTTTAAAGGAGAGGACCTGCTGAAAAAAAGCGAAGAGGAAATGCAGAAGATCCGCGGCGACCAGATCTCCATGATCTTCCAGGAGCCGATGACCTCGCTGAACCCCGTATACCGGGTGAAGGACCAGATTATGGAGAGCATCGTGACCCATATGAAGCTTTCCAAAAAAGAGGCGCTCGAGCGCGCGGTGAAGATGCTGGAAGTGGTCGGCATCCCGTCGCCCGCGGAGCGCGCGAACGATTATCCGCACCAGATGAGCGGCGGCATGCGCCAGCGGGTGATGATCGCGATGGCGCTGTCGTGCAGCCCGGAGCTTCTGATCGCCGACGAGCCGACCACCGCGCTGGACGTGACGATTCAGGCGCAGATCCTCGACCTGCTTTATCAGATGCGGGAAAAATTCAACATGGCGGTTCTGCTGATCACGCACGACCTGGGCGTCGTGTGCGAGGCGGCCGACCGCGTCGTCGTCATGTACTGCGGCAAAATCGTGGAGCAGGCGGATGTGAAGGAGCTTTTCACGAATCCCCTGCACCCGTATACCAACGGGCTGATGAAGTCGATCCCCGGGCTGGACGACAACGGGGAAAAGCGGCTGTTCATGATTCCCGGAATGGTGCCGAATCCCTTGCATATGCCGAAGGGATGCGCGTTTTCCGACCGGTGCGACCGGTGCATGGAACGCTGCACCAGGGAAGAGCCGCAGATCAGGGACATCGGCGGCCATTTGGTCCGCTGCTTCCTGTATGACGGGGAAGGGGAGGCGAAAACAGATGAGTGACGAAGTGCTGGTGGAAGTCAGACACCTTGCAAAATATTTTGGTATGGAAAACGACTTTTTCGGGCGCCCGACCGCTGTTCTGAAAGCGGTGGACGACGTGTCGTTCCAGATCCACCGCGGCGAGGCGTTCGGCCTTGTGGGCGAATCCGGCTGCGGAAAAACGACGATCGGGAAAATGCTGGTGGACCTGTACCGCCCGACCAAGGGGCAGATCTTTTTCGAGGGCACCGAGCTGACCGCGCTCTCCGAATCCAAGCGCCGGGCGTTCTGTAAGGACATCCAGCTCATTTTTCAGGACCCGTATGCCTCGCTGAACCCCCGGATGACGGTCGGCGATATCATTGCGGAGCCGATCAAGATCAACAAGCTGCTTCCAAAGGATAAGATCGAGGACCGGGTGACGTACCTTCTGAACTGCGTCGGGCTGGCCAACCACCACCGCAACCGCTACCCCTATGAGTTTTCGGGCGGGCAGCGGCAGCGCGTCGGGATCGCCCGCGCGCTTGCCGTGGAGCCGAAGCTGATCGTCTGCGACGAGCCGGTTTCCGCGCTGGATGTTTCGATTCAGGCGCAGGTGCTGAACCTGCTGGATGACCTGAAGGATGAATTCGGCCTGACTTACCTGTTCATCGCGCACGGCCTGAATGTCGTGAAGCACATCAGCGACCGCGTCGGCGTGATGTATCTGGGGAAGATGATGGAGATCGCCCCCGAAAAGGAGCTGTACCGCAATCCGCTTCACCCCTATACCCAGGCGCTTCTTTCCGCGATCCCGGTCATCGACCCCAACCGCAAAAAGGAGAGGATCATTCTGGAGGGCGACGTGCCCAGCCCCATCAACCCGCCGGATGGCTGCCGCTTCTGCAGCCGCTGCTTCAGGCGGTTCGAGGGATGCGACAGGGAAAACCCCACGCTGCGCGAAATCACGCCCGGCCACTTTGTTTCGTGCCGCCTGTTCGACCAGGAGCAGGCCGCCGCCGCGCCGGCGTGAACCGCTGCGCTTTAAAAAATCCCGGAGAAGGGCGGGGAAAATCCCGTTCCTCTCCGGGATTTTTTGAAAATGGGAGAAAGCCCGAAAAGAGCGGAAAATTGAGGAATCGGCATTGAATATCCGAAGTTAATGTGGTATAATAACTTCACGGCGTGAATGGAAGCGAAGCTTCCGACGCCTTATTTCCGCCCGTGGCGAAGCTGGATATCGCAGCAGATTCCGATTCTGAAGGCCGGGGGTTCGAATCCCTCCGGGCGGACCAAGTCAATTGCCCAAAATAGATGCAAGGCCCATAAAGCCAGTGTTTATGCGGGCTTCGGGAGTTTTGAATGGAAAATTCAAGACTCCCGATTTTCATAGATGCAGCCCCCTTTTGGAGGCTGCCAAAAAGAAAAGAGCGAATCAGAGGCCGTGCCTTAAAAAAGGTATGGTTTCTTTTTCATAAATCGAACATTTAGGCCTTGTTTGAAAAATCAAGAGACTTGTCTATTTCGGCTAAAATTGTGCCGCCCAGCGTCAAAAATGCTCGGAATCCAGAAAGGATTCCTGCGCTTTTTTCCTTGCCAGCCACAATTTTATCTCGAAAATCCGTCGATTTTTAATTTACAAACAAGGCCTAGTAAGTAACTAATAAATTAAATAGTAACTTGCTGTAGTGTAGCTTTTCCAGTATAATTATGCTCAGTTTATAATTTCGGAGGAAATCAGATGAGCGGAGCAATATTTGGAAGCATGCTGGGCTATATGGCGATCAGCTCGTTTACACCGGGGCCAGGCAATATTCTCGCGATGAATACAACTAATCGCTTTGGCTGGAAATGGGTTGGCTTTTACTTGCCGGATTAGGAGTTGTAGCTGTTGGCAGCACTGCCTGCCTTACATGGGCGCTTTTAGGGTTAAACCTGCAAACAGTTTATGTGAAATACTATAAACCGATCAATTTTGTTCTCAGCCTGTTTCTGTTATACTGCGCATGGGAAATCTTAAGGAGTTGAATACAATGTACAAAGCAAAGTTGGAAAAAGACATTCGTTGTCCGCTGGAATATGGGCTGGCGATATTTGGTTGCAAATGGAATTCGCGGATTATCTGTGTGCTGATGAATAAGGGCGTTCTGCGTTACAGCGAACTGCGCAAAGAGATGGGAAATATAACAGATGCGGTATTGGCTGCGGCGCTAAAAAACCTTATCTCCAACGGACTCATATTGCGAAAATCCTACGATGAAATTCCACCCAGGGTAGAATATTCCTTGTCTGAAAAAGGGATGTCCGTTGTACCAATCTTGCAAAGTATCTGCAAATGGGCAGACGTTTTCTACAAAGAGGACAGTGAGAACACAATGATTCAGTGTCAAAAGTGCGATTACCGCTGAAATGTCACTAATAAATTTCATAGCAACTTGTTTTATCGGATAAATTGCTGTAATATATTTTCGACATATGACGGAAATGAATGGAGATGTTTCTTGCGGCAAGGCCAAGCAGATGCAGGCGGATCTGTTCCGAACCGGTATATGACAGCTTCGCCCCGGAAGAAATCGCTCTAAGTAACCGCTGATTAAAAAGAGAAATGCGAAGAGGAATCCGCTGGCAAGCGAAGTA
>ENA-UOOI01002592-UOOI01002592.1-fermentation-metagenome-genome-assembly--contig:-NODE-2592-length-15378-cov-4.404425_pt1 | contig 15378 bp, 12 predicted proteins | sample MGYA00245779_ERZ724027 | MGnify/ENA primary metagenome ERZ724027 (study PRJEB28704, sample SAMN03018318) | fermentation metagenome | biome: anthropogenic terrestrial biome; feature: soil; material... | reverse complement strand
GAAAAGGACATACACATCGCCAGTGTCCATATTGATTTGTTGCATTCAGGTTATAAAATTTAACTAAATTTTCCCCAGTAATCTGAGGTGATATATAAGTATTTTCTATTTCATTTAGGTAGTTATAAAGTTGTCCCATTTCATATTTGATTTTATTTTCAATAATTTCATTGATATTCATTGCCATCATCCTTTCATAAAAATTTATCCTCTAATTATAAAGTAACACATAAAAATAAAATGCCATTTGACGGTGTATTAAATGATGATGGCATTATATTTTGAAATAAATAAAAATCAAATTTTTAGACAAAAAACTTTTCATAAATTGTAACAAAAATTTAATAAAAAAAAGAGCCATGAAAATTTGACAAAAAGTTTTTGGGCTTTATAATAACTCATGTAATGAAGTATTAAACATGTACTTCATTACGAGAAGGAGAGGTTAACCAAATTCCTTCCTTCCGTAATGAAGTATAGGTTTGAAGTATTTTAATTAATACTTCATTACATAAATGTAAGAAACCAAGAAACTTGAAATTATGAGAAATCCCTTCCTATAATGCTTGAAACATTAAGGAGGGATTTTATAATGAGCATACAGGTACTAAAGGTATCGGGTACCAGCAATGTTAATGCAGTTTCAGAGGCTGTAATTAAAAATGTTGTAAGTGATTCTATTGTTCATGTTGATTGCATAGGAGTAAAAGCATCATATACTGTTACAAAGGCTCTCATCCAGGTAACGGAGTATCTTGTAGAAAATTGTTATAAATTTAATATGAGGCCATACTATATAAAGGTTCAGGTAAATGGACAAGATGAAGAACAAAAAATAAAAACGGCTATACGCTGGACACTGATTGCAAAGAAAAAATAATATTTGCCCTTGTATTACCTACGGAAATATGTGATATCAAAGTATACAGCCGAAAGGAGCACACCTTTCTTATACTGGGTTAAAGTATAGAAAGGTGTGTTTTTTATGTTGTGATGAAAAGAGATAAGCAAATAGGGGTGATATGAAAAGAAAAATTGTAAGACAAAGAATAAATGTTGTTAATTTTGTGGGATGCAGGGTATATACTATAATGTTCTATATTAGAACAAAAACTTATTTATCTAGACCCAATAACCAACTGACACTTACATTTAGCACTTGGGATAAGGCTAAAAGTTCAATATCAGTAATTATTCTTTTGCGCTGTTCAATTTTTGAAATACTTGCTCTGTCAATGTAGACAGCAAGTGTTTCGAGTTTAGCCGCAAGTTCCTGTTGTGTCATATTGTTTTTTAGTCTGGCGATTTTAACCCTGGAACCCGCAATATTGCGTTCCTCGGAATTAAGTATTAATTTCATAATAACACCAACCTTATGTTCTTTATTGGAACAGTTGTATTTTATTCTAAATTGTGCAATAATATGTTCTAATAAAGAACAAACTATAAATTTGGAGGTAAATTATTGTGCACAGGGAAGAATACAGAATTGAGAATATAATCCGAATCATTCTAAACAATGAAAAAAAGATTATTTACAGTAGTATTGGTATTAACAAAGCACATAATTATTTGGAAAAACTAGATGTTATAAATAAATTATCTAATGTGTCATGCATTCAATATTGTCTGGAAAATTATTGGGTAACAATTGATGAAATAAATATCAGTAATCAAAAGTTTTATATAATTAACATTATTTCAAGAAAACAAAAGTGCAGTGACTGTAGCAAATGCAGTAAAGTAATGGTTGATTCTGTCACAGGATTGAACAACAGAAATTACTGGGAACTGATTAATAACGGCTCAATATTTTATCCTTATAACAGTAAAGATTTTACCCTGATAATTATAGATATAGATAATTTAAAAGAAATTAATGATAATTTTGGGCACTTGGCAGGAGATGAGGCCATAAAAATAGTTGGAGAATCTATTAAAAGAAATATAAGGAAAGAGGACTTAGGAGTAAGATACGGCGGTGATGAATTCATCATTTTGTTATTTAATCAAGATAAAAGAACAGCAAAAACAGTAATCGAAAGGATAAGAAAAGAAATTAATGATTTATCACTAAAACAAGAAATAAATATTCAAATTAGTGCAGGAGCAGCCTATTATAATTCAACAAAAAGAAATATGGGGGATTTAATAAGGATGGCAGATAGAGATTTATACAGAGAGAAACAAATGAAAAAAACTAAAGAAAAACAAAACAGTGATAAGTTAAAATATTTGCTTTTGGAAATGGAAAAATTACGAGATGAGTTAAATAAGAAAGTTGCTAATGGGAGTAAAGGAATAAATAATGAAGAGACGTTGAAAGTAAGTGAGAGACTGGATGAACTTATTACAAAGTACTTAAAAGAAGAAAATTAGTGCTAAGAAAGGATAAAGTCTATAAAGGGTATGGAATAGAGGTTAAGGTGTGGGAGAGAATCCCGCACTTTTTATTTATTTTATAAACTTGTTTTCAATATAACCGACTTTTTGATTATTAGAATAATAACACAACTAACTTTTTTCTTGAGCCTTTAACCTGATTCTGATAGAATACAAGCAGAAAATGCTGTTAATAATTTCTGTATGGAAAAGATTGCTGTATTCTTATATTTATATAAACGAGGGAGGAAAGTCCGTATGGCAGAGTATGTGTTTAGGAATGTGAACCAGGTAGGCGAAAAGGAATACCAGACAGTAATTGATGGACAGGAATTAGCAGAGATGTGGAGGGATGGGGTAATAACGTACAACCCAGAAATCCAGAGAGGAACAAAGGTTAAAAGGGGAAAGGACAATAGTGAAGTTGAGGTTGCTGTTTACAGCAAAGCCAATGTGAAAAAAATCTATACTTCTATGCTGTCAGGTCAATATTTCACAGATATGATTACACTAAACATCCTTGCGGACGGCAGTGAAAAGATTGAACTTGATGACGAGGGAAATCTTAATGTAAACGGAGAAATCAATATCTCCGATGGACAACACAGGATAAGGGCATTAGCAATGATTTTAGAATCAAATGACAAAGAAAATACAGCCTTTGATTTAACTGAACTTAAATTCCCTGTAAAAATCACTAATTATGATGTGCAGACTGCTCAGCAGCAATTTCATCAGTTCTCACAGGGGCTAAAAATCAGTTCAAGCCGTGCTGAATACTTTAATCAAACGGGTCTTGCAAACATTATTGTCAGGGAACTTATGAAAGGTAGCGACCTGGCTGGCAGGGTAGAAGTGGTAAGAAATTCCATACCAAAGAAGGATGAAAAGCATATTGTTACATTTGCAACATTGGTAAATGCTATACAATTAGTGTATGAGGATGTAGGAACAAGGGTTCAAGCGATAGAACTTGCAAAATATCTTTCAGAGTTTTTTAATGAATTAATAAACCTTATACCTGAACTTCACAACTACGAAAAGAGGGCACAGAGCAAAGAGACATCGCTGATTGGCGAAAATTTCATGTTCTACGGATACGTGGCGATAAGCAAGGTTCTAAGGGAAAAGGAGAATTGGAAAGAATATTTACCATTAGTTAATGAACTAGATTTATCAAAAGGCGCTAAGCAGTGGTACGGAGATGTTATTAAAAGAGGAAAGAGAAAGGGGTATACTATAGTAAATAACAATGAAAGCAGAAAAACATTTGCTAATAAGATTGAAAAGATGTTTAAAAAGTTACTAAATGAAAAAACTGCATAATTAAATGCAATAAATATGGCTGACAGGATGCTGATGGTAGGCTAATCTGGCAGCCTTTTTTGCTTAGATGGGGAAGGTTTATGGAATCAGTTATAAGGTTGATATCTGGGGCAGGAGTATAATTTTTGTCGCATAAAAATTCGCCAAACCCCTTAAACCATAAGTCTTTACCTTGACTCACTAATATACATATATTTATAGGGCTAAGGTATTGGGATTAGGGGTAAGAGGCAGGAGATTAAGATAAATTTTAGAGAAAAAATATACTTGACATGAATAATTAATTATATATAAAATGCTTCAGTAAAAACTGGTTTCATCATTGATGCATCTTTCACTAAACTGTCTACTTTCAAAGTAGGCAGTTTTTTAATTGAGATTTAAGACATATAAAGGGTTTTAATTTTAATTGTAGAATAAATAAAATAGGGTAAATGGTGATAAGTATGAGGGATGATAGGATGATAAATGATAACTACTATGTATACAAAAAAGAAGTAGACTGGTCGGTGTTGCAGCAGGGTGTAAGCATTCCAGTAACCATACAGGTAGTTTTCCAAACTACTATAAATAAGTTTTTGCCAAGAGGTCAGTCTAAAGACATTTATCTGGTACTGGAAGGAAAGACTTATAAGGCAAGGCTTGTAAACCAGAAATTTGATGAGAGAAAATATCCAAACAGAAAAGATATACTGCAAATAAGGTATCATCCACAAAGTGAGATTGCGGAAAGACTTAGAAGCATTTTTGCTGTAAGTTACAGGTATATATTAGAGGAGAGAAATAGCCTGCCTGAAAATCAACGCAAATTTATAAAAGTTCCTGAAGAACAAAAAGAATACCTTGCTATATATACAACAGACTATCCAGATACATATCTGCTTGAATGTATTACACAGGAGGATACAAGGATAATAAAGGAAACAATGGTTCATGAAGATGAGCAGGAGTATGAAGCAAGTATTAACTATAACACTATTGACCCTGATGCTACTATTGCTTCAGTGAATCAAATGGTAAAGATTCGGAAACTTAACAGGGCAATAGGGGAGAGCCTGAAACTTCTTTATAACTATCGCTGCCAGATATGTGGAGAGAATATTGGAGCAAGATATGGAGTCAGTATCGTAGAATCACATCATATAGACCCATTTGTTGAATCAATGAATAATAATGCTGAAAATCAGGTTATTATTTGTCCCAATCATCATCGGATTATTCATAGGGCAAGACCTGTTTTTGACAGGAGAAAATTAATTTTTGTTTATCATAATGGAGTAGAAGAAAGGATTATATTGAATCAACATTTATAGAAAACAGGTTGCATTTGCCTGTTTTTATTTTTGTGCATAGTACAGTGATTTAATATAGCGTGATTAATAATAATTGGAAACAAAACTATTGACTTTTCCTAAAAGTAGTAATATTATATTCGTAAAGAGTTAGACATTAGGGGAAATTATGTTATAGAACGATGGTGAGTTGAGTGAATTGTATGTTTATTACCCCAGATAAAATGGATGGAAAGCGAATTTCTTATGATTATGTAATACAGCAATATGAAATACAGCGATTATTACAGGGGCATCCCCTTATAGCATTAAGCGATATTTGTAAAGAAATTACAAGTGGGATTCGGGTTAAGAAAGAGTATTATACAAATAAAAACGGATATAAGATTATTGCTCCTGGGGACATAAGAAATGAAATTATATATATTAATGAACTTAAAGTAATACAGCCTGAAGTAGTAAAAGAAAAAGATATTATAAATAGTGGAGATATATTGATTACAGCCTCGGGCAAATCAGGACAGGTAATTTATGTAAATGAAGCATTAGAAGGATGTGTAGTAACATCGGATATTATTAAAATAACATTAAGGGATAGGGATAAAGGTATAAGGCTATATAGTTTTTTAAAAAGCAGTATAGGACAAATGCTGTTAAACTCCATAAAAATAGGGATTTTAAATAAAATTTTTGTGGAGAATGTTGAGAATTTATTGATTCCTGAAGACTTTGACACATATCAGGAAGATTGTTCTTATGATTCTACAGGATATGCAGAGGCTGAAAAACTATATAGGTCTGCAGGAAACGTATTTTACAGGGTATTTAATTATAAAGGTGAAGAAAAGAATCTTAAACACTTTTATGTGACAGAATACCTTGACAGTCACAGATTAGACCCTGAGTATTACTCGAACTTTTACACCGAACTGTATAGGGTAATTCACAAGAATTTTGATGATGTAAAATGGCAGGAACTTGGAGAACTTGTAGAAATAAAAAAAGCAGATAAGCCCGAAATAAGTGAGAATCAAAAAGTAAAGTATTTTTTGTTAGCGGATATAGACCCAAATTTTTCAATCATAAAAGAGACCCATGAGGATTTTTACGGCAATTTAAGCAATCGGATGAGATATATTGTGAAGAGGGGAGAAATAGTAACTGCCAAAGGAGGCAGTGCCACAGGGACTAAGGGACATGCAACAGCACTTATTACAGAAAAATTTGACGGTTTGGTTACAACAGATGCTCTATATAACTTGGTCCCCAGAAGAATTAATCCTTACTATCTTCTGTTTTTGTTTAAACAGCCAATAATTCTAAACCAGGTAAACATGTTTACTAAAGGAACACTATATAAACTTATTCAAAGAAAGGACTTTGAAAAAATTAGAATCCCAAGACTAAGAGCAGATTTGGAGGAACAGATAGCAGATAAAATGATGAATTATTTAAATCAGTTTCAAAACAAATTTTAAAAGAGGTGTTATATATGGGTAAAAATCAATGGGTTGTAAGGCATGGCGACAAATGGGCTGTTAAAGGTAAAGGCAACAAAAGAGCAACTAAAGTTACTGATACTCAAAAACAAGCGATAAATGTAGCAAAGGAAATTGCCCAAAACCAAAAATCGGAACTTATTATTCAAGGAAGAGACGGCAAAATCAGGAGTAAAGATAGTTATGGAAATGACCCGTATCCACCAAAAGATAAGGAACATTAATGGAGGTGGACCCTGTTGGTAGAAATAATATATGAACAACTGAAAACCCCTAAGTCTGTTGAAGAATTGCATCAAAGGTTGAAAGAGTCAGGAGTGAAATGGAATAAAGCACAATTACAACTGTTTCTTCTTATGGATAGTAATATTAAAAAGACAGGGGATTTATACAGTGTGGGAGGAAATCATCTAAGTTCTGTTATATTGGACATAGTGGATAAAGTAATGGATGGTAAACCGATTGCACCTATAAAAAGGATTATGGAGTATGTACCAAATGACATTACTGTCAGTGCAGAAGAAATATCAAAAATTGCAGAGCAAAGTGGGAAATACAAAATTCATCCCAATGGGGCTGTTTTAATGAGAACAAAAAATTAAGGAGGAATTTTTCGTGCAGGAACTAAAGGATAAAATAAGAAAACTTGGTTACGAAGAAATAAAGGATATTGATGATGCTACCTTTGTAGCCAGTCATAAAGATGTATATGTATATGTAAAAAAAGTAAATGAAGAACAGTTGAAACCAGAACTGGTTACTGCTATAACATATGAAGCGATGGCAACAGACCCTATTTCTACATATGCTTGGATTACAAACGGTACAAGTAATGCCTATGTCCTTGTTGAAGAGGAAAAGGCTGTTTCTGAAATTCCATCAGTCTTTGAAGATGAGAATAAATTGTACTCAGGCAAAAGGCAACTTACTGATAGGGATAAATGGTCAATAAGAAAATATCAAGAGTTACAAGAGAAATTTGATGGACTCCATGAAATGATTTATGGAATGAAGGACCATGTAAATAACTCCAATGATGTAATCGATGAATTTAGTAAACTTATTTTTTTGGAGACCTTCAGGCTTTATCATCCTGAATATAGATTAACTAAGGGTAATGTGACGGGGAAACTATTTAACGAAATATATAGATACGAATATGTAGAAAAACATAAGGACAAGGCAGTCCAGGAGATAAGGGAAGCCTTTAAAGAAATAAAGGACCATGCAGATTATGTTGCTATTCTGGATAATGGGGAAAAGGCAAACATATTTAGTGCAGATGAATATATAAAACTAGAGAATCCTAACATCTATATTGCTGTTTTAAAGGCTCTCCAGGATTTAGGACCGATAAAAATTGACGGTGTAGAGAGACCTGCCACTTTAAGGGATTTGACAGGGGATGTATTGGGCAGGGTTTTTGATGTACTGCTTCGTGGAAAGTTTGAGAATAAAGGCGGTATGGGTATCTATCTTACCCCAAGACAGGTAACGGAAGCAGCAGCAGAAATGGTTTTACACGACCTTACCAAAGACGGGGCAGCAAAACTAATTGCTAAAGACCCCAAAACAGGAATACCTACCCTCCGCATAGGTGATTTGTGCTGCGGTTCGGCAGGCTTTTTAATAAAAATGCTACAGAAAATAGAGCATTACCTTCTGAACAAATTGACAGGAGACAAGAAGCAATATGAGGAACTTTTTGAACAAATGAAGGAACACTGTTTTATTGGTGCTGATAATGCCCCAGGAATGGTTCTCAAGGCAAGAATCAATATGGCACTACATGGAGCGCCTAAGTGTCCTATTTTCCAAACGAGAAATTCCCTTATGAATACACGCCTTAAACCAGGGACATTCGATGCAATCCTTACAAATCCCCCATTTTCAAAAACTGGTATTTCAAAAACGATTAAGAAGGGAAATACCACTGTTGAAAACCCTGAAGGCGCTGAAATTATCAAATATTATTCTTCTGATATAGATGAGGATGGGCAAAACAGAATGAGTCCTTATGGCTTATCACTTGGGTCAAAGCCAGACAGCAGGGGTCAGTGGAAAGAAGTAAATTCGGTAGACCCAGCAGTGTTATTTATTGACAGAAACCTTCAACTGTTAAAACCAGGCGGACTTCTCATGATAGTTGTACCAGATGGAATCCTTTCAAACTCAGGGGATAAATATGTCCGTGAATACATCATGGGTAAAAAGAACCCTCTTACAGGTGAATTTGAAGGTGGAAAAGCAATATTAAAAGCGGTTATAAGTCTTCCGCAGGAAACCTTTGCACTTTCAGGAGCAGGCGCAAAGACGTCTTTACTTTACTTAAAGAAAAAAGAACATCCTGGAGAAAAACAAGGCCCTGTATTTATGGCAGTAGCAGATGAAGTAGGATTTACAGTAAAGCAGAATGTTGAAGTACAGTTAGGAGATGACCATAACGACTTATTAAAGATTGTGGAGGCTTATAAAAAAGGTATGCCAGAGGAGATGGAATAATGGGGGGATTTAAATGGAGAACTTATCAGTAATATCAAGGAATCCTAGTGTGATATATATTGGTGCTGAAAATATTGACGAAGATAGAATTGATGGTGAGTTTTATAATTATAAGTATTTGGAAAATGAAATAAAGTTAAAAAAATCAGGAATTAAGATTAAAGTATTAAATGATGTTATAGAGAGAATGAATTCCCCAATAGGTTGGCAAGGAATACCTTCATCATCATATTTGCCTCATGGTTTAGGAGTGCCTTTAATTAGAGTTCAAAATGTAAGTGATTTAATACTTGATGAGGAATCGCTTATAGGAGTTGAAGAGAGTATTTATGATGAACAACCAGCAATTCAAGCACAGCCAAATGATATAATTATCACGCGAGTTGGTACCATTGGCAGGGTATGTAGAATACCAGAAAAGATTAATAGAATAGCAATGGGGCAGAATTTAACAAGGATTAAATTAAACGAAACATTAGTAGAAAGTGGATTTATGCTTGCCTATATGTCATCAAAATTCTGCCAAATTCAGATGGAAAGGTATGCTTATGGTGGTGTTCAGGCTTCATTAACGAACAAAAATATTAAGCAATTACTAGTACCTATCCCATCTCCTGAAATCCAAAAATACATAGGAGATAAAATTAGGAAAGCGGAAGAGTTGAGAGAAGAAGCGAAAAGATTGAAGAAAGATGCTGAAGAGATATTTTATGAGGCGATAGAGATAGATAAATTGAATTCCAAATTAATAAAAGTAACTAAATTTAGTTGGATAAAAGAAAATCAGATTGAAGATAGATTGGATTTAAAATATAATTCTCCATCCATAATTACGATTTATGAACATTTTAGAAAATATAAATGTTCTCTATTAAAGGATGAGTTTAAAACAATTTCAGGATATGCATTTTCAAGTGGTGATTTTGATGATATGGATGGAGAAAAAGTAATAAAGATAGGAGATATTAGTGACTTTACAATAGATACAACAAGTCTAACTAGAGTAAAGATTGGTACTAAGGTAAAGGAAAGAATTAGAGAATTCTCATGTAATATACAAGATTTAGTTTATGCAATGACTGGTGCTACAATTGGAAAAGTAGCAATGTATATTGATAATGAAACAGTATATATAAATCAGAGAGTAGCATGTATAAAACCAAAAAGAAATAATATTCCTACTGGATATTTGTTACTATACTTGAATTCTGATATTGGTAAAGAAATAAGTTATAGTTTATCAACTGGAGTAGCACAACCTAATATAGCATTAGAAGAATTAAATAATATTGTAATACCTCAATTAGCGAATAATATAATGGATAAAATCCATCATAATGTACTTAATAGTTTAATAAAACATAAAGAATCAAAACAACTAATTCAAGAAGCCAAACAAGATGTAGAAGACCTGATAGAAGGCAACTTTGATATGTCAAAAGTAAAAGCAAATAGTTAAAATTTTTATACAGAGCAAAGGCAGGTGAGACCTTTGATAAACATAAACGAGTTGGTTAAAAGTTTAAATAGCCTATACGACTACGGAGAAATAAAAAATAACACTGATTTACAATACCTTATAGACCAAAACTTTATTAGACTTGCAGAAGACAGGCTGGTTATCACGAAAAAATGGATTAAGTTTAGTGGAAAGGTAAGCAGGGAAGATTTTATATCTTCACTTCTCTGTTTCTATCCGCCTCTGTTACATAAGTTGCTAAAAAAAGTATACGAAGAGGCTTGTATTATAGGTCAAAGGGGAGACAGCAAAGCCTTATATGAGTTTATAGACAGCATCCCTGAATTTGCTGAAACTATATTAAACATTAAGGATAAAGATGTAGAAGAGACGGAAGAAATAAAGTCCTTTTATCAGGCTGTATTTAATGGTTATCCTCAGTATCCTTCAATACTTACAAAACTAAAAATCATGCAGTTGGCAGAGGATACAGAGGATGTGGAGTTATCACCGATGGGTAATAACCCTAATGAAATATGGGTACAGGGCAGGAGGATAACTTCATCTGTTAACCTCTCGAAGTTAAAGGATAAAAACAAATACACCTTTACTCCCTATGAATATAAGGATTTTCCAGTGGAAGAGAAAGTAGCGGAGGTCCTTTCTTACCCATGGAAAACTTTTTTAACAATACTATCAATGGTAGCCCTTGAATACCAGACTGCTGGTTTTGAAGGATTATCCATAAGACCCACGGACCACACCAACTACTATACAACTCAGCCTTTAGACTTTTACATTTTTAATACAAAGGGCAGGGAAGTTAGGGTAGGAAGACTTAATGATTTTGTATATGAGTTTTGCATGGAAAATGATATGTACCTTTTCCCAGATAAGGCTCCTGAAGTAGACAAGGTGGTTTTTGATATGATGGATGAGCAAAAAATTGATTTTAAAGATGGGGAATACGTGCTTAATGAGGAATTTAAAGACTTAATATACTCAAAGGATATTATTATAAAAAACCGTTCCAGAAAGTTTAAAAGCACCATTAAAGACTATATAGAAAAGTTGAGGAATACATTATGATTATAAAAATAGGTACGGACAGATTTTGGGTAAAAGCATCCAATATAGAAAGGTGGGCAGAGATTTTAAAATCTTTACCAAAGAAAATACCCTGCAGCAGTAAAAAAGATTTAGCCAGAGATTATCTGGGCTATAAGGTTGATGAGAGCGGAAGAATTGTTAATGCTGATGAGGTATATGGTCTGTTTGGTGCAGAAAAAGATAAAGACTCTTTAACTATCGTTGGATGTAACTTTATAAAGGAAATTGAAGATGGATATGAACTTACAGAGGGTGCCAATGAACTGGTAGAAAGATTTAAACATAATGAAGAATGGGAAAAGGTATTGGGAAGTCAATTATTAAAGTATTCCATAAGAATTAGGACCATTGCTTATGCGATGCTAAATGGAGGATATCTCTATTTTGAAAAAGGATATATGGAAAACTTCGCAAAGGCTTATATAACCCTAAATGACAAGAAGTTTTATGTTTTCAGCAGTAAGCCCGATGAAATGAACATTAATAGTTTAATGAAGGAGAATCAATCAAAGATATTAGGGAATTTTTGGAGAAGGGAACTTGATATTGGAGATGGGGAAGAAATAGAATTTAGGGGCGTTAATAAAGATTATCCTTCTTTAGGCTCCATGAGTACTTATTTAAAAATACCAATGCTGTTGTTTGACTATTTAGGTTGGATTGTTGAAAGCGAAGATGGAAGGTACGTCTTAGATAAACATAAGATAAAAGAGGATGCTGGCATTGATGTATATGAAAGTTTAGTAAATGAAGCCGATGTGGATGATATAGAAATATTACATAAATTAATTAAAGAATACTCAGATGCAAGGGGATTTTTCCCAATAGGAATAGTAGGCTCCATATTGAAAAAGAAGGTTGACAGTGAAAATACTATGGCAGAAGAACAATGGATTGACCATTACTTTGTTACGGGTATAAACAAAGGAAAGTTTATAATTAAAGACCATGAGCAGGGACAGCCCAGGCACGGCAGGGGTTTGCTGGGGAAAAAAGATTATCAATTAATTAAGTTGGAGATTAGAGATTAGGAGGGATGGATATGTCAATATGGGCTCCTTTCGGTACCAGTGATTTTCCGTTAAATCAGCCGATGGTAGGGCAGAAAGAGTTTTATGAAATTTTCAAAGGCTTTACGAAGACTATGAAAAATGCAGGGATGGCAACTATTTTCCCGCTGATTTCAAAGTGGGGTGTAGGTAAATCCCGTATCGGTTTCGAACTTATTTCAGAACCTCTTGGCATGGATAAGGGCTGGATTATTAATGAAGATGGCGTACAAAAGGAAGTGAGAATTTTCAAGCCGAATTTCGAAGATAAGGTTCTTCCATTATACATAAGGTATTCCCAAATGTGCCATCCTGATTTAATTGGAGATAACTGGGTGGCTTACGGCATTTATACAGCGCTGTCCTATTTAAGCAGAGAATCCGATGGAAGCATTCAAGGAAAGATTATGGAAGCCATTCAAGATGCCTTATCTCCTGTAGGGTTTGATAGAAGCATCCTTGGAGATTTACTGCAAGTAGACAGGGTAAATTTAAGTGAACTGGTTATAAACAAAGAAAAATTGGATGAACTAACCCGAGAAGGAATGGAGTATGTTAAGCAATTCGGTATTGAACATTTCCTTATTATCTGCGATGAATTAGAAACAGCGGGGGAAATTGCAAAGTATGGAATTGAAAAAGAGAAGGAACTGGTAAACAAAATAGATGGAGAAGCAATTCAGGTAATTACAAGTGCTATAAAACATGAAGACCCGAGAAAGAAATATCCAGAGGTTTCCTATCTTCTTTTGTGTTCTACAGTTATAGGAGGTAGTATCCAGGGGATAGGTGCTTTAGACAGAAGAACGGAAATGTATGAAATGCTTCAGAATTCCTTTGCAGATATATCGGATTATATCGCTTATCTTAACAAGAAGGGTATGATACCAGAGTATCCAAAAGGACTGATAGAAGCAGCCTATACCATAGCAGGAGGTAATTTTGGCTGGTTTAACGTTATTATGCATAACGTAGACCAAAAGATGGAGGATAGTTCTGTCAAAAAGGATACGGGACATATCTTTGAAACCATATTAAACTCCAGCAACCGCTTTAAAGAAAGTTTGATTGATAAACCTGCTTTTGACTATATTCAGTGTGATGATAGATTCAGGCAGACTATTAAGCATGCTCTTTTAGAGCAAATCCCTAAGAAGAAAACAAACTATTCTCCTGAAGAAATAAATGCCATGATGGATGCAAAGGCAGAAGATGGCGAAAAGTTATTCAAAGAGTTTTACTGTGTGAAATTAGAAAAGGATGATTTGGCGGTTTACCTCAATTCTCAAGGCTACAAAAGAGAAACGGGAGATATATTTGTTAATAATTTCGGAAGCAGTTTTGATTTAGGCATACTTTTGAGAAGCCTAAAAACTTTTTCTCTCAATGTAAAAGAAAATGAGTATATTGTGGGGAAGGAAGAAGAAACATTTTTAGACCAGGTCAGGATGTTGTATCCGAAGGATGATATTGAAGAATCAGCAAGATATATCTATGGATATATCCTTGAAAAAATAGAAAAAGAAGATATAAAAGAAGCAGAATATATTGGACCAAACTTTGCCTATTTAAGCCGCCTTGATAAAAGGTATAGAGTAGAAAAAGATGATTTTGGTTACGTTCCAGATACTGAAAAAAACAAAGAGATTGAAGCGTTAATAAAAGAGAGAAGCAAAAATAGAAAAGAGGAAGTAAAAAGGGTTCTTTCAGGTGCCTGCAGGGCATTGGAAATAAACTACCCAGAAGAAAGTTTCTATACCATCAATGGCGTTGAATGTGTCAGGACCAAGGTAGAAGGAGGACCTTACCTTGATGTTCACGAGGACAGAATAGTAGATATTATCTGGGGCAAGGATGAAGATAGATTAAAAGATGCACTGTTAGATAGCAGACTTTTAAAAGAAGGAGTTCATCCTGTTATTGTAATCTCTGATTCTGTTATTAGTGCAGAGTACACCGATAAATTTGTAAAAGAAAAGTATGAAGGCATAGGAAAGTGCTTGATATTTGTCAATATAACCAGACTTCAAAAGGATATTTTAGAGGTCATGTCCATAGATAAGGACATATTGGATATAAGGGAGAACAGGAATGTTATTACTTCTACCTTTAGGGATAGAATCAGAAAAATCAGGGACCATTTTAATTTAAAGGCAAGAGAATGGTTTGAAAAATTAGATGAGGAAGGCTGGATATTAAGACCTATCATCTATAAGAAACATGATGAGAAACAAATAGCGCTGCTGTCAAAGGCTTATAAGCGAATGCTCATCCAAAACCTTGATTTTGAGGAACTTGGAAGCAAAAAAGATGTGAGATTGTCTGATGCAGAATATACGGAGTTAAAGAATGTTTTGAAATCAACTGCCATAGGCAGAATGAACGAGGGAAAAGGATATAAGGAAACAGGTTTATTCATTCATGAGGATGAAAATAGATACAGCATAAATATACCAGCATGTATGAACAGAATACTGAAGTTTAATGGAAACAGCAACAAATCTATGGCTGATTACGGCAATAAATTTTTCTTCAGCCTTATACATGAGGTAAAGCCGAAACGCACTTTAGAGCAGTGGATAGAGTTTATGATGGGGCTAAATCTTTTGCTAAAAACCAAGGACGGTTTTATTGAGAGAATATCCAATTATGAGTTGGACGGAAGGTATTCTGTAGTTAAAAAATGGCTGGAAGATGACTGCAAGAAAGAAATTGACAGCATGAAGAAGGTTATAAACGGTCCTTATTTGGATGTCCTT
>ENA-UOOI01002589-UOOI01002589.1-fermentation-metagenome-genome-assembly--contig:-NODE-2589-length-15400-cov-4.856500_pt1 | contig 15400 bp, 10 predicted proteins | sample MGYA00245779_ERZ724027 | MGnify/ENA primary metagenome ERZ724027 (study PRJEB28704, sample SAMN03018318) | fermentation metagenome | biome: anthropogenic terrestrial biome; feature: soil; material... | reverse complement strand
AGGAAGATGCCGCATTGCCGAAAGCCAAAGTTGTGGCCCGCCGTAGGCGCGTAAGCGGGCGGTCTTGGCCGCGGGGGCACCCCGCCCGCCCGCAAAATTCATGAAATACAAGGGAAGAATTCAAGAAATGTTTACATTTTCATCTGTGTAAATTGCTAAAATAAACTAGGTAATGCGTGGACTGATCAGGAGGGATGGCACGATGATCGAGGTGAAGAACCTCTCGAAGCACTACGGGGAAAACGTGGCGTTGAAAGATGTGAGCTTTTCCGTCGGCGAGAATACCGTGGTGGGCTTCCTCGGGCCGAACGGCGCGGGAAAGTCGACCACCATGAACATTATCACGGGGTATATTTCGGCGAGCGAAGGCTCCGTCAGCGTAGGCGGCTACGACATTCTGGACGACCCGAACGAGGTCAAAAAGCAGATCGGCTACATGCCGGAGGTGCCGCCCCTTTACCCCGACATGACCGTCAAAGAATACCTCAACTATATTTACGAGCTCAAAAAGGTGACGCTCCCGCGCGAGAAGCATCTGCGCGAGATCTGCGCGCTCACGCGCATCACAGAAGTGCGCGGCAGGCTCATCGGCAATCTGTCGAAAGGCTACCGGCAGCGCGTCGGCCTGGCGCAGGCCCTCGTGGGCAATCCGCCTCTTCTGGTGCTGGACGAGCCGACCGTCGGCCTCGACCCGAAGCAGATCATCGAGGTGCGCAACCTCATCAAGAGCCTCGGCAAAAACCACACGGTCATTTTGAGCTCGCACATCCTGCCGGAGGTGCAGGCCGTCGCCGACCGCATCATCATCGTCAACCGCGGCAGCCTTGTCGCGGACGGGACGCCCTTCGAGCTGGAGCACGGCGGCAAGCAGGCGGGGGACCAGAAGCTCACCGTGCGCCTGGAAGGGCCGGCCGACGAGATGCAGAAGACGCTGAAAGCCATCCACGGGGTGCTCGAGGTGCACAGTTACGGCGAGAAGGAGCCGGGCGTGTTTGAATACGACATCACCTGCCGCGGCGGGACCGACCTGCGCAGGCCGCTTTTCGGCGTCGCCTCGAAGCGCGGCTGGCCCATTCTGGCGCTCGAGAGCTCCGCGCTTTCGCTCGAGGACGTGTTCCTCAAGCTGACCGGTTCCGCCTACCTGAGCGACAACGCGCAGGCGGCCGGGAAACCGGCCAGAAAGGACGGTGGTAAAAAATGATGGCGATCTGCAAAAAGGAATTCAAAAGCAATTTTCTCTCGCCGCTCGGCTATGTCTTCTGCGGCGTGATGATGCTTCTGTTCGGCATTTACTATTTTCAGGTGCTGATGACGCAGTCTTCCGACTATATCCCGCAGATCTACGGCATGCTGTTCACGTGGATCATGGTCATTGTGTTGCCCATCGTCACGATGCGCAGCTTCAGCGAAGAGATCCGCAACAAAAGCGACCAGGGCCTTCTGACCGCGCCCGTCAGCGTGACCGGCATCGTGCTGGGCAAGTTTCTCGCGTCGTTTTTCACGTTTGCCATCGCGCTGACCGCCACGCTGATCCCGGCCGTCGTGATCACGTTTTTCTCGTCGCCCGACTGGGCGACGATCTTCACCGCGTATCTCGGCTCGCTGCTGTGCGGCGTGGCGATGATCGCCATCGGCAACTTCATCTCTTCGCTCACGCAGAGCCAGGTCGTGGCCGCCATCGCGACATTCGGCGTCTCGCTTCTGCTGATGATGATCGGCAATTTTTCTGGCAGCACGCAGAACCAGTCCCTCTCGAACCTCTTTACCTGGATTTCCTTCAATTCCCGGTATCAGCCGTTCACCAAGGGGATTCTGAATCTTTCCAGCATCGTGTTTTTCCTGAGCGTGGGCGTCACGTTCCTGTTTTTGACGGCGCGCAAGCTGGAAAGCAAAAGATGGAGCTAAGGGGGAGAATCGAGATATGAATCAGGAAAAAGGACCGCGGACGGAACCTGCCTCCGAGAAGACGGAACCCGCGACACCGGAAGAGGAAAAAACTGCGGAGAGCGGGACCCCCGCGGCGGCGGACGCGCAGGCGAATGAAGCCCGGCAGGCCGACGAAGCGCCCGCCCGGGACGCGGAAAAGGAAGGCGGCGGGGACGGCGGAGACGGCGGACCCGGGAAAATCCCTTTCTATAAAAAAGAGAAATTCAGGCACGGCTCGACGGCGACGGCCATGACGGCCGTTTTCATCGCGGTCATCGTCCTGCTGAACGTGGTCGTCGGCAAGCTGACGGACAAATATCCGTCGCTGAACCTCGACATGACGAAGTCCGCCAACAACACGCTTTCCGCCGAGGCGCTCAAGGTCGTGGACCAGGTCAAGATCCCGACCGTCATCTATATTTGCGCCACGAAGGAAGCCATCGACAACGACTCGCTCGGCACCGATTACAGCACGGTCGACAGCCTGACCTCCAAGATCGCGGAGCGCAACAAAAACATTACGGTGCAGTACGAAGACCTCGACAAGAACCCGACGTTCGCCGCCGAGTATAAAAGCGACAACCTCACCGCGGGCGACGTGATCGTGAAGACGGACAAACGTTACCGTGTACTGGCGGGCACCGATCTGTTCAGTTCGCAGTACAGCGAGGACTATACCAGCAGCACGACGTATTCCAACGTGGATTCCGCCCTGGCGTCGGCGCTGAACACGGTCATTTCGGACGCGCTGCCCGTCGCCGCGTTCGAGACCGGCCACAGCGAGAAGATGGACACCGCGGGCTACACCAGCCTGCTCAAGGGCAACAGCTTCGAGACGAAGACGTTCAGCCTGCTGACGGATAAGATCCCCGACAAGACGCAGCTTCTCGTGCTGGGCTGCCCGACGACCGACCTGACCGACGCCGAGATCAAGAAGCTCACGGCTTTCCTCTCCGACACGTCCCTCGCGGCCGACCGCTCGCTGATGGTCACGTATTCCGCCGGGCAGGCGGACCTGCCGAATCTTTCCTCCTTTCTGAAGGAATGGGGCCTGCAGCCACAGTCCGCGAAGGCCGTCGTCGAGACGGATTCGCAGAAGTACGTGATGAACAATCCGCTCTATCTGCTGGGCAATGCGCAGAGCACCCTGAGCTTCGGCCGCACCGGCGCCACCTACAACAACCTGCTCATGCCGAGTGCGTGCCCGGTCGACGTCACGTTCCAGTCGAGCGGCACGCGGACCACGTACGCGCTGGTCAAGTCGAACGACACGACTTACCTTTACAGGGACGGCGACAAAACGGAAACGGACGAGCAGCATAAATCCGCGCAGACCCTCGCGGCGCTGTCTCAGGATTCCGTCAGGGCGGGCGGCAAGACCTACCACGCCAACGTTGTGGCCGTAGGGTCCACCATGATGTACGCGAGCGACATGCTCAACACCAACAACGTGCTGGCGAACAGCGCCTATCTGGTGGACCTCTCGAAGTATTCCACGGGCACGGCCAACTCCTCCACGCAGGTGACGACCACCAACCGCGAGCTGTACGCCAAGGACATCACGCTCGGCAGCGCGCAGAGTATTTTCCTCGGGCTCGGCGTCTTCACCGTTCTTCTTCCCGCCGCGATTCTGGTCGCGGGGATCGTCGTCTACCGCAAGAGGAGGTCGCTGTGACATGAAGAAGGCTACGAGGAACCTCATCATCCTTGCGGTCTGCGCCGCGGGCCTCGGCACCGCCGCGGTGCTGCTCTCGAAGGGCGGCGGCGAAGGCGGGGCTTCCTCCTCGGCCTCGGCGTCGAGCATCCAGCTCGTCTCGAAGACGAGCGCGGATGTCGCCTCGATGAAGGTGACGAACAAAAACGGCAGCTACACCCTCGTCCCGGTGGAAGCGAAGTCCGCCGCCTCTTCTTCCGACGACGAAGCCTCCTCTTCCTCCGGCTCGTCGTCTTCCTCCGCGCCGGCCGTCACCTATACGGTTCAGGAGCTCGGGGGGATCCCCATCGACACCGGCGAGACGAGCTCCGTCGTGCAGAACGGGTTCAGCCTTGTGGCGACCAAAAACCTCGGCACCGTGAGCGATACCGAGGACTTCGGCCTTTCAAAGCCGCAGGCGACGGTCGAGGTGCGCTTCAAGGACGGCACGAGCTTCAACTACAAGATCGGCAACGCCACGGCGACCGATTCCTCCGCCTATTATATGAGCGGCGCAAACTCCAACAACGTCTATGTGGTCGCCATCGACCAGGGGCTTCTGGAGGGCGCGAAGTATTTCGTCAGCAAGACGATCCTATCCATCGCGCCGCCGGCTTCTTCTTCGTCCTCCGCCGCGGAAGGGGAGAACGATTTCAGCCGGATCGCGCTTTCTGGCACGTCTTTCCCGCAGCAGGTGATCATGGAAAAGCAGGGCGCCGCGCTCGCCATCACGTCGCCGGGGGCGTACCAGACGGACAGCACGAAGCTGAGCGGCATGGAGGCCGCGCTGACCACGCTGACCGCCGACTCGGTGGAGGCCGTGAATCCGGATGCCGCGGCACTGATCAAATACGGGTTCGACAAACCGGCCGTCGTCGCCGACTACACGGTGAACAACGGCAGATACCGGCTGCTCGTCGGCGCTCAGAGCGGCTCGAAATACTATGTCATGCTGGGCGGGGTCAACGTGGTCTACAGCGTCACCTCGGACAATGTCGGCGCGGTGGCGGAGCAGAATCTGTTCAGCATGCGCAGCAAGCTGATTCTCACGCCGGGCATCGAGACCGTGAAGTCCATCGAGTTCACCAGGGGCGCGGAAACCGACACGGTCGATGTCGCGCGCACCCAGAGTGCGTCGTCCGCCGCCTCGTCTTCGGCGTCTTCGGGCAGCCAAAAGACCTATTCCTATACGGTGGCGGGCAACGGCGGCAAGAAGCTGAATTATGACACGAACTACAAACATTTCTACGAGAAGCTCATCGGGGTCGAGCTGCTGGAGGACACCGGCGCGAAGCCGGCCGGCACGCCCGTCCTGGCGGTGAGATACAGCTACTTCGACAAGGCTTCCACGGACACGGTGGAGTTCTATCAGGCCGACAGCCGGCGCTATCTCGCCGTGTTGAACGGCGTGCCCTACGGCAACGTCGTCTCGACCGATGTGAGCGCCGTCGTCAGCGAGCTGGCCGATCTGGAAAACGGCAAGTCCATCCCCGACCCCAATCCCTGAGGCCGGGGCGGAATCGAATAGCAGTGGCGTCCCCGTCTTACAGACGGGGACGCCACTGCTTACTGCGGATCTTTTTCCCCGGGGGGAGCGTGGCCCGCGGGCGGGCTTAGCCTGCCGTAGGTCTGCGCGGTGCGGCGCATCCGGCGCGCGAGCCGCGGCGAGAGCTGCCCGCGGGTGACGCGCCAGCGCCAGTTGCCGCGGGCGGTCCCCGGGGTGTTGATGCGCCCCTCGGCCCCCAGGCGCAGGTAGTCCTGCAGCGGGATGATGCAGGTGTCGGCGACGCTGCCCTGCGCGGCCCGGATCATGGCCCCCGTGAAGTCGCCCCGGGCGGTGACGCCGAGGTAACGGCGCGCGAACGCGACATCCTTCTTCGGGGCGCTGAACTGCCAGTCCTGCGTGGTGGTGTTGTCGTGCGTGCCGGTGTAGACGATGCAGTTCCGGCCGTAGCGGTACGGCAGATAGTCGCTCCGCTCGCGGGAATCGAACGCGAACTGCAACACCTTCATGCCGGGGAAGCCGCTCTCGGCCAGCAGGGCGCGCACGTCGTCCGTCAGGTATCCGAGGTCCTCCGCGATGACGGGGAGGGCGGGAAGCTCGCGCTTCAGCGCGCCGATGAAATCGGAGCCGGGGCCTTTGCGCCAGCGGCCGCGCTTTGCGTCCTTGCGGGAGGCCGGCACCGCGTAATACCCGGCGAAGCCGCGGAAATGGTCGATGCGGACGGCGTCGCAGACCGCCGCGGCGCTCCGCAGGCGGTCGATCCACCAGCAGTAGCCCGTCGCGGCGTGTTTTTCCCAGTCGTAGAGCGGGTTGCCCCACAACTGCCCGTCCGCGGTGAACGCGTCCGGCGGGCAGCCGGCCACCTCGGCCGGGCACCCGTCGGCGCCGAGCTGGAACAGCTCGCTGTGCGCCCAGAGGTCCGCGGAATCCGGCGCGACGTAGATGGGCAGGTCCCCGACGACGGCGACGCCCTTCCGGTTCGCGTATTCCCGCAGCGGCCTCCACTGGGAGAAAAACAGGTATTGCACCGCCTGCCAGAGCCTCACCTCGGCGGCGAGCCTCTCCCGCGCCGCGTCCAGGGCCGCGGGGTCGCGCAGGCGCAGCTTTTCCGGCCACTCCTGAAACGAAACCATGCCGTGTTCCCGTTTCAGCGCCATGAAAAGCGCGTAGTCGTCGAGCCAGGAGGCGTTTTCCCTGCGAAACGCGGAGAATTCGCCGTCGCTCTCGGGAATTCTTCCGGCCGCGAGGCGCAGCAGGGGAAAGCGGTTCCGGAACAGGAGGCCATAATCGACCCGCTCCGGGTCGTCCCCGAACGGAAAGCGCGCGGTCTCTTCCTCCGAGAGGAGCCCCTGCTCCGCAAGCAGGTCCGGATCAATGAAATACGGGTTCGCCGCGAACGCGGAAAAGCTCTGGTACGGGCTGTCCCCGAAGCCGGTCGGCCCGAGGGGCAGGATCTGCCAGTACCGCTGCCCCGCCTGCTCCAGAAAATCGACGAAACGGTACGCGTCCTTCCCGAGCCCGCCGATGCCGTAGGGGGAGGGTAAACTGCTCACGGGCAGAAGGACGCCGCACGCGCGGGCCGAGAACAGGCTCTCCGCGCCCGGCGCGGCCGCTTTCGGGACTTTTTTCACGATCTCACCGCCTCCGGTTCAAATGTTTTTCCCCGGCTCGCAGGGCTCGACCTGCCAGATGTCCCTTGCGTATTCCGCGACGCTGCGGTCGCTCGAGAACACGCCCGCGGCCGCGGTGTTCCGGAACCCTTTGCGGGCGAACGCGCGGCGGTCGCGGTAATCCCGGTTGGCGCGCAGCCGCGCTTCCCGGTAGGGCTCAAAATCGTACAACAGAAAATACGGGTCGGGCCGGTGCCAGCTTGCGCCCTTCAGGAGGGAATCGCGCAGTTCCGCGAAAATGCCGGTGCCGCCGTCGTCGAGCGTGCCGTCTATGAGCGCGTCCAGCACGCGGCGGACCCGCGGGTCGGATTCGTAGATCCGGTTCGGGTCGTAGCTTTCGCGGATGCGGTCCAGCTCCTCGACGCGCGCGCCGAAGATGTAGTTGTTTTCCGGGCCGGATTCCCGCACGATCTCGATGTTCGCGCCGTCGTAGGTGCCCAGCGTCGGCGCGCCGTTGAGCATGAACTTCATGTTGCCCGTGCCGGAGGCCTCCGTGCCCGCGGTCGAGATCTGCTCGGAGAGGTCCGCCGCCGGGACCAGTTTCTCCGCGTAGGAGACGTCGTAGTTCTGCACGAACAGCACGCGCAGGAATTTTCGCGCCTCCGGGTCGGAATCGACCAGGCGGGCGATCTCGTTGATCAGCTTGATGATGCCCTTGGCCCGCGCGTAGCCGGGCGCCGCCTTCGCGCCGAACAGAAACGCCGTGGGGGCGAAATCCGGGACGCTGTTCTCTTTGACGCCGTAGTAGAGGTCCAAAATGGAGAGCGCGTTGAGGAACTGGCGCTTGTATTCGTGCAGGCGCTTGGCCTGGATGTCGAAGATGAAATCCGGGGGGACGGTCACGCCCTCCCGCTTCGCCATATAACCGGAAAGCTGACGCTTCTTTTCCGCCTTGACCGTCGCGAATTCGTCGAGCGCGTCGTCGTCTTCCGCGAACGGCGCGAGGCCCGCGAGCCGCGAAAGGTCGGTGATCCATTCATCCGTGCCGAGCAGGCGCGTCACCAGCGCGGAAAGCTCCGGGTTGCACAGGGCCAGCCACCGGCGCTGCGTGATGCCGTTCGTCACGTTGTGGAACCGCTCCGGGTAAAGGTCGTGCCATCCCTTGAGCACGCGGTTCTTGAGGATCTCCGTATGCAGCTTCGCAACGCCGTTGACCGCGCTCGAGGCGTACACCGCGAGGTTCGCCATGCGCAGGGTGCGTTTCCTTTTTGTCTCGCCGACGACCGCGCACGCCTCGAGGTTTTCGGAAAACCTGCCGCCGAGGGCGGTGAACTCCGCTTTCTGGCGAGCGGCGATGCGGTCCGCGATGTCGCAGATTTCCGGAAGGACGGCGCGGTACAGCCCTTCGTCCCACGTTTCGAGCGCCTCGGCCATCACGGTGTGATTGGTGTAGCGGAACGTCCGCTGCGTGAGGCGGAACGCCTCCTCGAACGGGACGCCCTTTTGCGTCAGCAGACGGATCGTCTCGCAGACGGCCACGGCCGGATGCGTGTCGTTGAGTTGCACGGCGAACGCCCGCGGGATCTTCGAGAAGTCGTCCCCGTACCGCGCTTCGTACCGGCGCAAAATGTCCTGCACCGAGGCGGAGCAGAAGAAATACTCCTGCCGGATGCGCAGCGTTTTGCCCGCGTCCGTGCTGTCGTCGGGGTACAGCGCGCGGGAGATGTCGAGCGGATGCGGCGGTTCGCTCTGCCACAGCCGGAGCGTGTTGATCCGTTTTCCCCCGTAGCCGACGATGGGCATGTCGTACGGCACGGCCCGGACGGCGAAGTCCGCAAAGCGGACCTCCTTTGCGTCCCGCTCCCGCCGCACGGACCACGGGTCCCCGAAGCGGGACCAGTCGTCGTCGGATTCTTTCTGGAAGCCGTTCTCGAAGCTCTGCCGGAACAGCCCGAGCCGGTAGCGGATGCCGTAGCCGTCGAGCGGCCACCCGTGCGTCGCGGCCGAATCGAGGTAGCACGCCGCGAGCCGCCCGAGGCCGCCGCTGCCGAGCGCCGGGTCCTCGATCCGCTCGAAAACGCCGAAGTCGAGTCCGTGCGCGCGAAACGCCTCCCGCACGTCGGAAGTCAGCCCGAGGGCGAGCAGGTTGTTGTAGACGGCGCGCCCGACCAGAAACTCCGCGGAAAGGTAGAAGACGCGCCGCCGCTTCGCGTATTCTTCCGCGCTCCTGCGCCACGCGGGGGCGATGCGCTCCATCACGCATTTCGCAAGAGTTTCGTGCAGCTCCTGCGGCGAAGCCTCCGACGGCAGGCGGCCGGATTCGTCCCGAAGGGCCTCCTCCACCGCGGCGAAGAAGCCGCCTTCCCCTTTCCTGCCGATGTCCCGCATAAGCCGAAACCTCCGAATCGTCGATCTCTCTGTTCTCCGCATCGTGCGGAAATTCCATCCAAAATCAAGGAGAGAATAGCACACATTTTCGGAAATATCAAGGGGGAACAAAGTGCCTTTCGCCGCCTACGGCGGGCGCGGCTGCGGCTCTGTGAAAATCGCAGGCTTGTCTGTCGCCCCGGGACGCACTTGATCGGCCCCGCCCCGGGACTCGCCCGATCGGCTCATTCTACCCTTGCGGCCCGCCCGGAACTGCGTGCCGCTCCGCATGCCGTTTTTTTCCTGTTCCCAAAAAATATGGGACGGAAGAGGATGGAATTTCCAAAAATCCTTGCAAGCCGGTCACAGCTATGCTATGATAAACAAGGTGTTGCGGGGATGAGAGGGGAAAAATCTAACTGAAAACTCGCGGTGAGCTTCGCTGCGCTGATTTTTCGCCCTTTTGATAGATCTTTCCGGCCGGTAAATCGACTTTTTTTGAGTCTTTTCCCCATATTATTCGCAAAAAGAGGGTATGTCGGCAAATGGACATCTCAACGATTATCGGGCTGCTGATTGCATTCGGCGGAATCATCGGCGGCTTCATTCTCGACGGAGGTCACGTGCAGTCGCTCGTCCTTCTCGCACCGTTCGTGATCGTCTTCGGCGGCACCGCGGGCGCGGTCATCGTCTCCTACGGGCTGAAGGGGACCCTCGCGGCGCTCAAGGCCCTGTTTGCAAGCTACTCCAAGAAGAACCAGCCGGACCCCGACAATCTTATCAAAAAGATCTGTGAGCTGGCGAATATCTGCCGGTCGGAGGGTCTGCTGCAGCTGCAGAGCAGGATGAGCGACCCGGAGCTGGAGGGTGAAAATTACCTGATGCTGAAAGAGGCCATGCTGCTCGCCACGGACATGAAGGACGTGGACAGCATGCAGGCGACGCTCGAGGCGGACATCAACTCCTACACGCAGAAAAAACAGATGGAAATAGACGTTCTGGAAGGGGCGGGCGGTTTCTCGCCCACCCTCGGCATCATCGGCACGGTCATCGGCCTGATCCAGGTGCTCTCCAACATTTCGGACGCGAACGCCCTCGCGAAATCCATCGCCTCGGCGTTCATCGCGACGCTGTACGGCATCTCGTTCGCCAACATCCTCTACCTGCCCGCCGCGAACCACCTCAAGATGTTCCTCAGGCGCCAGCTGGTCTACCGGCAGATGATCATCGACGGCATGTGCATGCTTGCCAGCGGCGAAAGCGCGCGCAACATCGAAAACAAACTCGCGCTGTACTACCATGCGTTTGAAGGCGGAGAAAAGAAATACAAGGCCGGAATCGAGAACTAACTGGAGCTGAATTCTCATGTTGAAAAGAAAAAAACCTTCCCTCGAAGGTTCCAAACAGGACGGCAATCGATGGACTCTGACCTACCTCGACATGATCACGCTGCTGTTCGCCCTGTTTACCATGCTGTACTCGATGAGCTCCATCAACGAAAAGAAATACGAAGCCGTCGCGAAGAGCTTCCATGTCGCGCTGAACAACACCACGGCCGTCTCCGGCACGGGGTTCGGCCCCGGGACGGGATTCGGCTACGGCGCGGCCTCGGAGGAGAGCGGCGTCGTCAACCTGCAGACTCTGCTTTCGAGCGGCGAGAACGCCTCCTCTTCGTCCGGCGGCGGCCACGGCGCGCCCGTGAACGACGCCCTGACGGAAATCTACAACGTCCTGTCGGAATACATCAAGCAAAACAACCTGCAGAACGAGATCGGCCTCGAAGACATGGGAACCTACGTGCAGATCCACCTGAAGGACGTCGTGCTTTTCAAGGGCAACAGCGCCGAGGTGCTCCCGACGAGCGAACCGATCTTAAAGGAGATCGAGCAGGCGCTCGGGAAAGTCTACACCCGCGTGGACCACATCACCATCAGCGGCCACACCGCCGACATTGTCCTCGACCCCAAAAACAGCGACGCGCTTTCGTGGAAGCTCTCGACCGACCGCGCCGTCACGGTGCTCAACGAGCTGATCCGTTACGGCCTGCCGCAGAACAAGCTTTCCATCCAGGGGTACGCCCACTTCGACCCCGTGGCCCCGAACAACACGGAAGAGGGGCGCTCGAAAAACCGCAGGGTCGAGATCACCGTTTTCAAGAACCCCGCCGAGGGTGTGGGCGCGACCGGACGCGCTTCGTCCGAGCCGGCGGAAACGGCTTCCTCCGCCGCGATCGCCCCCGCCCAGCCGAATACGGCCTCGGCGCAGGCCGCCTCACACTGAGCGGCGTGTCGGCGCGGGCATAAAGCCCGTTTCGCCCCTCCGTTCAGCACCATGAAAAAAGCAGTTTTGCCCGGCGGAAGAGTTGTGAGCCTCTCCCGCCGGGCGTTTTTATCTGCGCGAGCAGTTTTTTAGACTGTCCGAGCACGGAAAGATTCCCGTTTTCGGCGGGCTATACGTTCGGCCGTGGCTGCGGGGGCCCCCCGCAGAGTTCGCGGGTCAGCGCGAGGATGTTTTCGGCGGAATGGGACTTGTCGAACTCCGCGCAGGAATTGCGCATGGCGTCGAGGCGGCGGCTGTCCTCCAGCAGCGACCGGATGACCTCGCCGCAGTCCGCGCCGGGGGCGAGCTTGACCGCCATGTTGTGGTTCAGGAGGAAGTCGGCGTTGTCCTGCTCCTGGCCGGGGATGGCGTCGAACACGGCGAGCGGGATGTTGCACGCGAGCGCCTCCGAGACCGTGAGGCCGCCGGGCTTTGTGACGAGCAGGTCGGCGGCGTGCATGTAGTTTTCCACCTCGTCGGTAAAATAGACCAGCTTGGTCGGCCTGGGGCTCGCGGCGGCTTCCTGCTTGAAAGCCGCGTACAGCTTTTCGTTGCGGCCGGTGATGACGACGCACTGCAGCGGGATCTCGGTGCGCACGATCTGCCGGTAGATGTCGAGGATGTTCGTCACGCCGAAGCTGCCCGCCATGAGGAGCAGGGTCGGCAGGGCGGGGTCGAGGCCGAACCGCCTGAGAAGCTGACGCTTGTCCGACCGGGTGAAGAACACGTGCCCGACCGGGATGCCGAAGGGATAGATCTTCCGCGCCGGCACGCCCATCGCCTCCATCTGAGGGATCATGGCGGCGTCCGCCACCACGTAGGCGTCCACGTTGCTGCCGATCCACGCGCGGTGGGGGCCGTAATCCGTCATCAGCGTGATGAGCGGCACCGTCACGTCGCCGTTTTTCTTCAGGTGCGACACCATCTCGGAGACGAACGGATGCGTGGAGATCACGGCGTCCGGCTTCCGCTCGTCGATCACGGGCAGCAGCAGGCGGCTGAAAACGGCCGTGTTCCAGCCGAGAATGCGTGAGAGCGGGCTTTTCCTGTTCGTGGCGTCGTAGAGCCTGCCGAACAGCTTCGGGGTCTTCATGGCGAGGATGCGGTATCCGTCGCAGACGGTCTTGTCCAGCACGGCGCTCATGTTTTTGAACGCGTCCACCACCTCGACCTGCGACTGCGGGTCGTTTTCTTCGATATACGTTTTTACCGCGCGGGAAGCCCGCAGATGGCCGCCCCCCGTGGCGGCGGACAGAATCAGGATCTTCATGGACCGCTCCTTTCAAGCGAGTGCCTGTTGCAAACCAAATATTACGGCTTAGTATAGCATATATTTCCTTGGGAATCCATACGGATGCCCGATGGAACGAAGCTGTAACTTTACAATCCCGTTTCCGCGTCCTATAATAATGGCACAGACCGCCCGCACTGGATGCAATGCCGGAAGGATCCGGGATTCCGCCCGGCGGCGGCCGTTTGGAGGTACTACATGGGTTTCGGTTCTGCGAAAGTGAAATACGGTCCCCACCCGGGCAGCGCGGGGCGCGGCGGCAGGACCGCCGCGGTCGTGGCCGCTCTTCTGGTCGTATGCGTCGCGGCGGGCCTATACGCCGGGAAGAGCATCTATGAAAAATACAAGCGCCAGCAGCAGATCTCCGCGGCGATCGGCACCGACCGGTTCTACAGCGGCATCCGGGTGGAGGGGGTCGATCTCGGGGGCATGACCATGCAGCAGGCGCTCGAGGCCGTTCATGCGAAGGAAAAATCCGCCGCGCCGCGTTACGACATCCGCATTACATACGGCGAAAAGTCTTGGCGGATCACCCAGGACGACATGACCTTCTCAAGCGACGCGCAGAAGGTCCTGAACGAAGCGCACGGCTACGCGCGCTCCGGGGACGAAGAGACGCGCTACGCGCAGGTGCAGGCGCTGAAAACCTCCCCGAAAAATTACACGCTGACGCTGACGCCGGACGAGACCGCGCTGAAGGCGAAGGTGCTGGCCGTCGCGTCGGAAGTGGAACGCAAACCGGTCAACCCGGCCGTCGTTTCCTTCAACGCGAACACGAAGTCCTTCGTCTGCAAGGACGGCGTCGTCGGGCTTTCCCCCGACACCGACAAACTGTGGAAGGACGTTTCCGCCGTCGTCGGGGGCAGCCGGAGCGGGACCGTCGCGATGTCCGTTTCGACCGTGCCGTTCGACCAGACGATAGCGGAGGTGAAAAGCCACCTGCAGAAGCTCGGCACGTTCAGCACGGTCTCGACCAACAACGCGAACGGGACCTACAACATGATGAAGGCGCTGCGCGCGGTCAACGGCACCAAGGTGCCGGCGGGCGGGACCTTCTCCTTCCTCGGCACGGTCGGCCCGTGCGACGGCGCGCACGGCTACCTGCCGGCGGGGGCGATCCTGAACGGAAAGATCGTCCAGGACGACGGCGGCGGCATCTGCCAGGCCTCCACCACGCTGTACGGCGCCGCCCTGCGCTCCGGCATGAAGATCACGGTGCGCTCGAACCACTCCATGCCGTCGAGCTACTGCCCCATCGGGCAGGACGCGACGGTCAGCTACCCGGGCCTCGACCTCAAGTTCCAGAACACGACGTCCTACCCGGTCTACATCCTGACCGGCACAAGCGGCAGAACGCTGACGGCGACGTTTTACGGCTACCAGCCGTCGGATTACGACGAGATCCGCATCACTTCGCAGGTGACGCAGACCATCCCCGCCCCGTCGCAGCCGAAATACACGTTCGATTCCTCGCTCGCCGCCGGCGCCGTCCGGCTCGATTCCAGGGCCCATACCGGCTACCGGGCGGCGGCGCAGCGCCTCTACTGCAAAAACGGGGCCGTCGTCCGCACGGAAAGCCTTCCTTCCTCGTATTATAAGCCTTTGGCGGCTTCCTATTCTTACGGCAAAGGCGCGGACGTGTCGAAGGCGGACGCCGGTCCGGCCTCTTCTTCCAAGGCCTCCGCTCCGCACGCGTCTTCCAAGCCGTCTTCCTCCGCCCCGGCCTCTTCCAAGCCGGCGGCCTCTTCTTCCGCTCCGGCTTCCTCCTCTCGGGCGGCCGCCGCCTGAGACGCGCCTTTTTTGAAATACGCTTGACTTTTCGGGCGGTTTCTGCAAAAATAAATACAGGTATGCGCGGATACATCCGGCCGGATTTTCGTTCCGGCCTTTTCTTCCTGATGCCCGGGAAATGAAAATACCGGCGCCCGGGGTCGGGCGTTTGGGGAAAGGAGGAACTGTTTTGCAGGAAGAGGAACATACTCCTGAAATCAGCGTCATCATCCCTGTTTACAAGGTGGAAAAATTCGTGGGGAAATGTCTGCTTTCCCTGACGGAACAGACGTTCCGTGATTTCGAGGTGATCGCCGTAAACGACGGCTCGCCCGACAGCTGCCCCGAGATTCTCCACCATTTTGCGAAAAAATACGACTACATCACCGTGATCGACAAGCAGAACGGCGGGATGTCGAGCGCGAGGAACGCGGGGATGAAGGTCGCCCGCGGAAAATATCTCGCTTTCGTCGACAGCGACGACTACGTCGCCCCCACCTTCCTCGAGGAGCTGCACCGCGCCTGCGAGGAAAACGACGCCGACATCGCGTGCTGTTATTATTATTACAATTTCATCGAATTCGATTTTCTGTTCGAGTATCCGTTCCGCTGCAAAGGCGTGTTCACGGGGGCGGAGGCGATGTCCCGCCTGCTGCGCGACGTGCAGATCCAGAGCCTCGTGTGGAACAAGCTGTACCGGCGCAGCCTGTTCACCGACTGGGGCATCACCTTCCCGGTCATGTGCTTCGAGGACATGGCCACGGCGAACCGGATCTTCGCGCACGCGAGGCGCGTCGCCGTGATCGACCGGCCGCTGTACTACTACAACCAGCACAACTCGAGCACGCTCGCGACGATGAACGCCAACAAGATCAACGACTTCATCCGCGCGATCGCCATGGTCCGCATCTCCCTCGAGA
>ENA-UOOI01002588-UOOI01002588.1-fermentation-metagenome-genome-assembly--contig:-NODE-2588-length-15400-cov-65.902313_pt1 | contig 15400 bp, 12 predicted proteins | sample MGYA00245779_ERZ724027 | MGnify/ENA primary metagenome ERZ724027 (study PRJEB28704, sample SAMN03018318) | fermentation metagenome | biome: anthropogenic terrestrial biome; feature: soil... | reverse complement strand
GGGGCTCGTCGATTATGTGGCGATGGATCTGAAAAGCTCGCCGCAGCACTACGCGGAAACCGTCGGCGTTGCGGACTTTGATTTTTCCGTCATCCGGCGGAGCATCGATTTTCTGCTGGCCGGCCCTGTGGATTATGAATTCCGTACCACCGTCGTCCGAGGGCTGCACAACAGAGACATCCTGCGTGACACCGCGCTTGAAATCCGGGGGGCGAAGCGGTATTTCCTGCAGAAATTCGTCGATTCGGGCGATTTGATCGGGACCGGGCTGTCCGCATTTTCAGACAGCGAGATGGAGGAGTTTTTGAAAGTCGTGTCCCCTTATGTCAAAACCGCCGCGTTGCGCGGTATCTAAGCATTTCCAGCTAAGGTGTAGAATCTATGGCTTGTTCCTCCCCCGCCGGAGGCGGGGGAGGAACAAGCCCGGGATTCGCAATCATAAGTGGGATTGCTGTAAAATATTCCGCCCGCAGAAAAGGAGAGTTAAAATTATGTACCAAGTGGTAAAACGCAACGGGACTGTCGTGCCGTGCGACATTTCCAAAATCCGTAAGGCAATCCAAAAAGCATTCGATGCTCTGGGCAAACAGTATACTCCCGACATCATCGACCTGCTGGCGCTCAGGGTTACCGCGGATTACGAGCCGAAAATCAAAGAAGAAAAGATCGGCGTCGAGGCGATCCAGGACAGCGTGGAATCCGTGCTGATCCAGGCCGGGTACGCCGGCGTCGCGAAATGCTATATTCTGTACCGCAAGCAGCACGAAAAGATCCGCAATATCAAATCGACGATCCTCGACTACAAGAAGCTCGTCGACAGCTATATCAAGCACGACGACTGGCGCGTGAAGGAAAATTCCACCGTCACCTATTCGGTCGGCGGGCTGATCCTTTACAATTCGGGCGCGATCACCGCGAATTACTGGCTGTCGGAGATCTACGACGACGAGATCGCGAACGCGCACCGCAGCGCGGACATCCATATCCACGACCTCTCGATGCTGACCGGCTACTGCGCGGGCTGGAGCCTGAGGCAGCTGATTCAGGAAGGCCTGGGCGGCGTGCCCGGAAAAATCACCTCCGCCCCGGCGAAGCACCTGGTCTCGCTTTGCAACCAGATGGTGAATTTCCTCGGGATCATGCAGAACGAATGGGCGGGCGCACAGGCGTTTTCATCCTTCGACACGTATCTCGCCCCCTTTGTCAAGGTGGATCACCTCTCTTATTATGAAGTGAAGAACTGCATCCAGTCCTTTATTTACGGGGTGAACACCCCGAGCCGGTGGGGGACGCAGGCTCCGTTCTCCAACATCACGCTGGACTGGACGGTGCCGAACGACCTGTCCGAGCTGCCCGCGATCGTGGGCGGCAGGGAAATGAACTTCAAATACAAAGACTGCAAAAAAGAGATGGACATGATCAACAAGGCGTTCATCGAGACCATGCTGGAAGGGGACGCGAACGGGCGCGGCTTCCAGTACCCCATCCCGACCTACTCCATCACCAGGGACTTCGACTGGTCCGAAACGGAAAACAACCGACTCCTGTTTGAGATGGCCTCCAAATTCGGCACCCCCTATTTTTCCAATTACATCAACAGCGACATGCAGCCCAGCGACGTCCGCAGCATGTGCTGCCGCCTGCGTCTGGATCTGCGCGAGCTGCGGAAAAAAGCCGGCGGATTTTTCGGCAGCGGGGAAAATACCGGGTCGATCGGCGTCGTGACTGTCAACCTGCCGCGGATCGCCTATCTTTCGGACAACGAAGCGGAATTTTATACCCGCCTGGACAGGATGATGGACACCGCCGCGCGTTCGCTCAAAATGAAGCGCAGCATCATCACGCGTTTCCTGCACGAAGGGCTTTATCCTTACACCAGGCGATATCTCGGGTCGTTTGACAGCCATTTTTCCACGATCGGGTTGGTCGGCATGAACGAGGCGTGCCTGAACGCCAAGTGGATCCGGGAAGACCTGACGCACGAAAAGGCGCATCAGTTTGCAAAGGACGTATTGAACCACATGCGGGAACGCCTGTCCGATTATCAGGAGCAGTACGGCGACCTGTACAATCTGGAGGCGACCCCCGCCGAATCGACCGCTTACCGCCTCGCCAAGCACGATGTGGAGCGCTATCCGGATATCATCACGGCGGCCGAGCCGGGAAAGACGCCGTATTACACCAACTCATCCCATCTGCCGGTCGGCTACACCGAAGACCTCTTCGAGGCGCTGGACAAACAGGACGACCTGCAGACCCTTTATACTTCGGGGACGGTTTTCCACGTATTTCTCGGGGAAAAGCTGCCGAACTGGAAATCCGCCGCCAATCTTGTGCGGAAGGTCGCCGAAAACTATAAGTTGCCTTATTACACCCTTTCCCCGACCTATTCGATCTGCAAAGACCACGGCTATCTGGCGGGGGAGCATTTCACCTGCCCCGAGTGCGGGAAGCCGGCCGAGGTTTACAGCCGCATCACCGGGTATTACCGGCCGGTGCAGAACTGGAATGACGGAAAAGCGGAGGAATACCGTGAGCGCAGGCTGTACGATATGAAAAACCAGGGCCGGCGCGGAAATCGGCCCGCGGCGCAGGGCCCCGGCCCGGCGCGGGAAGAGGCCGCCGGGGGTGAAGGGGAGTCCGCCTATCTGTTCACCACCAAAACCTGCCCGAACTGCCGCCTGGCAAAGTCGTTTCTGGATCAGGCCGGCGTAACCTACCGCGTGGTGGACGCAGAGGAAAACCAGGAGCTCGTTGAAAATTACGGGGTCTGCCAGGCGCCGACGCTGGTTGTGATCCAGGGCGGAAAGATTTCTCAGTTTGCAAACGCTTCCAACATCAAAAAATATACGGAAGAACTCTGCTGAATCACGAGTCAATTTCACTGATGAGTGCGAATCCGGATCTGTTCCTATTCCGCCTCCGGCGGGGGGAGAAACAGAAACAAATTCTGCATCTTGGCTGGAAATATGATGGAGACGGCGGAAGGGCCCCCGGACTGTGGTCGATTGATCCATGGCCCGGGGGCCTTTGATCAAAAATTTCACCCGGCATAAAAAGGTGCGGGCAAAAGGAGTTAGGAATGAAAAAGAAAACGTATGCCGATCATTCGGATGAGGAGCTGCCTGCGGAGCAGGGCGCCGCGGCGGCGCCGTCTCTGCCGAAGCTGCTGCTGACCTGGGCAAAGGTGGGCGTCGGCTCTTTCGGAGGGGGCGCGGCCACGCAATACCTGATTCAGGAGCATTTCATCTATCGCAACCACTGGATCACCCAGGACGAATATTCCAGCATCATCGGCATGTGCCAGCTGGCGCCCGGAATCAACATCCTGTCGTATACCATCCTGATCGGGAAAAAGCTGGGGGGCGCGCGGGGAGTCGCGGTGTCGCTGCTGGGGCTGGTCCTGCCGAGCGCCGCGCTGACCGTCGCGCTGACCGCGCTTTATACGCTCGTCCGCCAATACGACTCGATCCATTCCGCGCTCCGGATCGCCTACGCATCCATTCTGGGGATCACGTTCGCGACAAACTGGAGAAACGTGTCTCCCATTTTCAGGAAGAATCAGAAGAAGGGCCCCACCGCGCTGGGCGTCGCCGTCGCCATCGCCGTTGGGAGCGGCGCGGCCTACGTCCTGTTCCAGCCGTCCGTCATCCTGTTGTATCTGGTTGGCGGCGTGTGCGGCGGAACGGCTTACTGGGCGTTTTCCGGAAAGAAGGCGGGCAATTAGGATGGACTGGATTTCCTTTTTTCTCAGCCTTTTAAAATCGATTTTGTTTTCCTCGGGCGGATACGGCCCGCTGCCCAGCCTGCATTCCGACTTCATCGCCAACGGATGGGCCAGTCAGAAACAGTTTTCCGATTCCCTGACCATCGGCCAGATCACGCCCGGCCCCAGCGGCTTCTGGATCATCAGCTTCTGCTTTCTGGTCGCCGGATGGCGCGGGGCGGTTCTGGCCTGTGCCGCGCTGCTTCTGCCGCCGCTGCTCATTTTGCTGATTCAGCGCGGATACAGGTACGTGGCCGGGTTTTCCGCGACGCAGGGCGTGTTGGACGGCGTCGTTCTGGTCATCTCCACCTTCAGCGTGATTGTGGTCCTGCAGATTTTCATCGGGAACGGAATCGACGTTCTGACGGTGGCCGTCGCCGTCGTCAGCGCGGCGCTGGCGCTTTCCCGGAAGGTTTCGACCAATCTCATCCTGCTCGCGGCTCTCGTGATCGGCTTTTTTGTGCACTGACCGATTTTGACTTCCGCTACCCCCCCTATTAGAATTTGCCAATAACACGATAAGGGAAAAAAGGTTGGACAAAAATAGAGATGGTGCTACCATAGAAAGTGTCGTACGGCAATTTTGCTGATCACTGCGGCCTTGTTTCTGCCTGCCGGAGGCGGGGAAGGGATGGAAACGCCGCAGCGTCATTCGACCGGAAAGGGTTTGATATTATGAAACAGATAAAACCGGAAACTCTTCAGAGCTATTGCGCCGCCGTGCTGCAGGGGTACGGCGTGGAAACGGGGTGCGCGCAGACGGTTGCCGACTGCCTGGTCGACGCCGATCTGTGCGGCGTAAGCACTCACGGCGTCAGCCGCCTTGCCATTTATTTGGAGCGGCTGAAGGCGGGCGTCGTGGAAAAGGGCAGCCGGATTCATATTGAAAAGGAGAGCCCCGCCACGCTGGTCGTGGATGCGGGGAACACTTTGGGGATGCCCGCGGCGAAGTTCGCGATGGAACGGTGTATCGAAAAAGCGTCCGACGCGGGGGCGTGCTTTGCGACGGTAAGAAATTCCAATCACTTCGGAATGGCATCCTATTATACGAAAATGGCTGCCGCGCGGGGGATGATCGGAATCTGCGCCACCAACCTGACCGGAAAGATCGCCCCTTTTGGCGCGGCGGAGCCTTACATGGGAACCAATCCCATCTCGGTGGCGGCGCCGGCAGAGGGCGATCCGGTGGTGCTGGATATGGCCCCCAGCGTAGTGGCCCTGGGAAAGCTGATCCTGGCCCAGAAGCTTGGGAACCCCATTCCTCTCGGCTGGGCGCTGGACAAAGAGGGAAAGCCCACCACTGATCCGGCGGAGGGCCGCAAGGGGTCGCTGGTGCCGATCGGCGGCCCTAAGGGGAGCGGCATCGCCATCGTCGTCGACATCCTGTGCGGGATCCTCAGCGGGGGCAAGTTCGGCCCCCATCTCCACGATCTGTACGGCGACATGGAGCATCCCCAGGAGGTCGGCCATTTTATCGGCGCGATCGACGTCGCCCATTTTGTGGATGTGGATGACTTCCGCCGCGGCGTGGCGCAGATGAGAAGCGAAATCAAGGCGCTTCGCCCGGCGGAAGGCGTAGAAGAGATCTTTATGCCCGGCGAGCGCAGCCTGAACCGGAAAAAGAAGAATCTGGAGCAGGGGATCGCCCTGCCGGATGAAGTCTTTCAGGAGCTTGTGTCATACGGCCGGGGATGCGGGGTCGCTTTCCCGGAGTAAGCGGCGCCTGAGAAACGGGATTTGAAAGGTATCAGGCAATCGGCGGAAAGACGGCTCTTGCCGATGGGATCATAACAATAAGGAGCGGCTGTCCCCGGTTGGAACAGCCGCTCCTTATTGTTTACTTGATATGATCAGGATGTTGGAATAAAATAAAAAACGGGTCAGGCACTGACATCGCCCGCTGGGCTTCCTGTCGATTTAAGATTAGCACGGTATGCGGCAGCTTGCAAAACTTCTTTGTTAATATTGATATAAGTAAATCATAATACCGCCGATGCTTTTGACCCATACCAAATTTCCGCCGAATTTCACAATTCCACCTTGGAAATATTGGGTGCCTGCTCCAAGGCTGATTTGTCCCAGCTTTTCCGACCTGTATTTTCTTTGCAAAATCGGCAAATATTCTGTATGATTAAGACGGGGCGGTACTGCGCAATTCCGCCTATGATTGCGAACGCGGAATCTGCTTCTCCCCTTCCTCCGGCAGGGGAGAAACAGAAAGCAAATCTTTATCTTTCGCCGGAGCTGGAAATTTCCATGAGGAAAAAAGGAGGAAGATCATGCTGGTCAATCGAAATCCCGAATATTTTTTGGCCGTGGCGCGCGAGCGGAATATTTCCCGCGCCGCCGAAAAGCTTTATATTTCCCAGTCCTCTCTGAGCCAGCATATTGCCAAATTGGAGGAATCGCTGGAAGTAAAGCTGTTCGACCGCTCGCAGACTCCCATCGCCTTAACGGAGGCCGGCGCGCTGTACCGCAACTATTTGGAGAGCAATATCTATTTATATAAGAAGTTCCAGTCGGGGCTGACCGATTTGAATTCCGACCGCAGCCAGACGGTCAATGTGGGCATGGGAACGTGGAGGGGGTCCATTTTATTTCCGGAAATTCTGCCGGATTTTCTGAAGGAACACCCGCAGGCCCGTGCGAACCTGTATGAATACCCGGTCAGCGAGCTGAACGCGCTCGTGCAGGATGACAAAGCCGATTTTGCCGTAAGGAACACCGAGGTCACCGGGCTGCCCAACCTTGTCAGTGAAAACATCGCCTTTGAACGCATTTTGCTGGTGATGCATCGCGACGACCCCGTCGTACAGGAGTTCACCCGAATGCAGGCCGCCCGGAAAAAGGTCGATCTGCACCTGCTGGAGCAGGGACGGTTCATTTCGCTGGACCAGACGCTCCCCGTGGGCCGGCATGTGAGCAATTTTCTGGAGAAAAACAAGCTTTCCTTTTCCAACCGGCTGAATACCACAAACAACAGTACGGCCCTGCGGCTGGTGTCCGCCGGAACGGGATTTTGCTTTTTGGTCGAAACTGGCCTTCAAAGCGCTTCTCAATACCCGAACCTCGTGTTTTTTGATCTGCAGTCCCCCGACCTTTCCATTTCTCTTTCCATGCTTTACAAAAGCAACAGCTATTTGTCCCCCCTGGCCTGTAGCCTGATGAATATGATCCGGAAATATTATCAGGCACTGATTAAAAACAACAGCCCTCTGAAGCTTCAGTGACGCAATTCCAAAAAAGAAAATCAACGACTGGTTTTTGATAATCACGTTCAGGCCGCGGTTTATGATCTCCATCCGTTCCGAAATTCTGATTTCACTCCTTCCTTTTTCCTTTGGCAGTGAATGTCGCGGATCGCGCCCGTTCAGCGGTCAAGCGGAAAGATGGGGCGGGGCGACTTCCGATAGGGGAGGGTTTTTGACCGGCAAAAGCCCGCGGACATCCGTCAGCTGCTGGAAGCAGCCAAGGAAGCCGGGACAACTCCTGCGGAGCTGGTGAAACGGCTTCGGTGCCAAAAGGAATCGTCCGGCGTTCAGTAAGCGCAAAGGCACTGGGAAAATTTCCGGTGCCTTTTTTATATGGGAAGGGTCCTTCAGCGGAAAGTGAAAACCGGTGTGGTGCTTTTCTGAAAAGGAAAAGCACCGCTTTTTATTTTTCAGCGCATTCACCGAAGAAACAGGAAGAAAAGGCCTGCGGTCGGTTTTATTTAAAATTGTATGACCTTATTATCCTCCGGAAAATAGGAATTGAAAGCCAAGTTATAATAAATAGCCAAAATTATTTTATATTTTTTGTAAAATTAAACAAAATAGACGAAAGAGGATTGACAATTGAAATAGCCGAGACTATAATGCGAATATATTTTATAAATACTATTTACAATTATATTTATAAATAATATTTATAAATATGTGCCATAATTTTTTTTGAGAAGGAGAGGAAAATTTATGAAACATGATATCTTTTCCCTGAAAGGGAAAGTGGCGGTCGTAACAGGGGGAAATCAGGGGATCGGGAAAGTTGTGGCCGGGTATCTTGCGGATGCGGGAGCCGATATCGTTATCTTTGATATCAACGACGCCGCGCTTGCTGCGGAACAGATCGCGAACGAGTACGGCGTACGCGCGGCGGCCATTCGATGCGACGTCACAAAGCCGGAGCAGGTAAAGAAAGCGTTCGATGAAGCGGCGGAAAAGATGGGAACGCTGGACCTTCTGTTCAACAACGCGGGTGTCTGCTTACATAAAGACGCTCTGGACTGCACGCCCCAGGATTGGTTAAGGGTCGTCGACATCAACCTGAACGGGATCTTTTTCGTCGCGCAGGCGTTTGGAAGATATCTGGTAAACCATGGCAAAAAAGGGAATATCGTCAACACGGCGTCCATGTCGGCGACCATCGTCAACATCCCTCAGGGCCAGGCCTCTTATAACTCGTCGAAGGCCGGGGTCGCCCATCTGACAAAATCGCTGGCGGTCGAGTGGGCGGAAAAGGGGATCCGGGTCAACTCGATCAGCCCGGGATACATGATGACGGAAATGACGGGAAAGGTCCGTCAGGACTGGCGGGATTTCTGGGTGAGCACCATCCCGTTCAAGCGCATGGGAAAACCGGAAGAGTTGGCGGGCGCGGTGATCTACCTGCTGTCGGATGCGTCTACCTACACTTCCGGATGCGATCTGCTGATCGACGGATGCTTTACAGTGGTATAAAAAGGAGAGCAGGGGGCACCGGTTTCCCGCGGCCCGATCTGCTCTGCTTTTTGATCATACCGATCTCCATTTTAGAACAATTTTTATCGTTTTAAACACCGCTGAAAGCGGAAGGGATTAAAATGCGGATGGATCCCGCTTCTAATGGGGAGATCATATCAAAAAAGAAGGTGATACATGGGTACGGCTCAACAGGACAGATCAGAAAAAATTGGATTTAGGAGAGGAATCGTATGAAAAAGAGATTGTTGGCAGTTTTATTGGCAGGAGCAATGACCTTATCTCTGGCGGCATGCGGCGGGACGGAGCAAACCGCGGCGGGAAACCAATCGGATGCTGCAAAGACATCGGATGGCGCGAAAAGCAAGGAAATCTGGTATTCCACGAAAAATTCGACGGAAACGGTCCATGTCGCAATGGCAAAGGGTGTGACGGACGCGGCGGAAATGCTCGGCTTTTCCGGAAAGGTGACCATAGCGGAGGCGGATGCGGCAAAGCAGAACGATCAGATGAACAACCTGATCGACAACGTAAAGCCCGCGGCCATCGTTTTGAACCCGTACGACAGCGACAGCGTGTCGGATGTCATTGAAAAATGCAATCAGGCGGGAATTCCGCTGGCGGTGATCGACAACAAGGCCAACAACGCGAAGGTTGCGGTTTCCGTATTGTTCGACAGCATCGCGTCGGGCAAGGCCGCCGGGGAGGAAGCGGTCCGTCTGCTTACGGAAAAATACGGCAAGCCAAAGGGCGTCGTGGTGGATTTGTACGGCGAAGTGGTGTCCCAGGTGTTCAAAGAGAGGGCCAAGGGATTCGAAGATGAAATCAAAAAATACCCGGACATCGAATTGATCTCCGTCCTCGGAGCGCCGGAGGCGGATGTCGCGACCAGCGCGCTGAACAATATCATCGCGGATGCCAAATCCCAGGGCAAAACGATCGACCTGATCAATACGCCGACGGACACCGCGACGCTCGGCGTTGTAGAATCGCTGAAAACAAACAGCATGTGGCATCCGGCGGGAGATAAAAATCACATCTTCATTGTCTCTCACGACGGTCTGGGAGAAATACTCGATTACATACAGCAGGGATATGTGGACGCTGAAATCGCGATCGACGTGTTCGGCGTGGGCGGCATCGCGGCGGAGGTGCTGAACGAATATTCCATGCAGGGCAAAGAGATCCCGACCTCCGGAACGTTCAAGCCGAAAGGAAAATATCTGAACACGGAAGTGAAATTCTCAAAGGGGGACAACGGCCCCACAATTATGCTGTCCCCGATTAAGGTGACGAAGAAGGATGCAGACAACCCGCTTATTTGGGGCAATGCGATGAGCAAATAAAATTCGATGTGGAAATTGGCTCCCCATTGTATCGATGGGGAGTCAATATTAATCATGAGAAAGGCGGGGTGAATTTGAATCATAATATTCTTCTGGATATCAGGAATGTTTCCAAATCCTTTGGAACAACGCAGGCGCTCAAGGATATTTCCATTCAAATCAAACCGGGGATGATCCATTCGCTTCTGGGAAGAAATGGCGCGGGGAAATCCACCCTTGTCAATATCATTGCGGGGGTATATCCGCAGACGGGCGGCGAAATTTTTTTCGAAGGACAAAATATTCAAAACCTGAATATTTTTAACCGGCAAAAGCTCGGGATCCGGCTGGTGCCGCAGCATGAGAATTCCTTTCCCGATCTTACGGTGGCGGAAAATATTTTCGTGGGGATGCTGCCGAAGGCAAAAGCCGGGCTGATCGACTGGAAAACGATGAACGAGACCGCGAAAAAAGAGCTGGTGGAATATGGGCTGAACATCGAGCCCACCGAGATGGTGAGAAACCTGAGCTCGATCGACGCCAGAAAGCTGAATATCATCCGCGCCATGCACGGCGGCGCGAAGCTGATCATTCTGGATGAGCCCACGACGGCGCTCACGAATAAAGAGCGCAATGAATTGTTCGCGTTCATCCGGAACCTGAAAGAAGAGGGGACGGCGTTTATTTTCATATCGCATTATCTCGGCGAAGTGAGGGAGCTGTCCGACGAGATCACCGTCCTCCGGGATGGATGCATGTATCCGGTGGAAAATCCGAAGGAAGCGACGGAAGACCATCTGTCCCGTCTGGTGGCGGGCGAAGAAGTGCAGCTGGCAAGAAGAAAGCGTAAAACGGAGTACGCGGATCAGGATAAATTGTTTGAGTGCAGGAATCTGACCGGGAAATGCCTGAAAAACGTGTCCATGGATCTCTATCGGGGGGAAATACTCGGAATCGTCGGATTTCCGGGGTCCGGCGCGCGCGAAATGTGCCGCACCCTGTTTGGCGTCAACAAGCTGGACGGCGGAGAGATTTTGTATCAGGGAAAAAGGCTGCGGATCAAAAGCCCGAAGGACGCGATCCGGAACGGCGTGGCGTATATTTCCTTCGACCGGCACCGGGAGGGCCTGATCCCTCAGTTCACCGTAAATTTCAACATCGGCATGAGCATCCTGCGCAGCAAATTGAAATATCCTTTCGATTTCATCAACCTGAAAAAAGAACGCGGGATATCGGAAGATTATAGAGAAACTTTGAAAATCAAGTGCAACAGCATCAACGACCTGATCAGCAGCCTGTCCGGCGGAAATCAACAGAAAGTGGTGGTCAGCCGGTCGCTGGCTTCCGACCCGCAGCTGCTTATTCTGGATGAACCGACGATCGGCATCGACATCAAGAGCAGGGAGGAGATCATATCCTCCGTCAACGATATGACCAGAGCGGGGATGAGCGCCATCTACTACACCAACGATTACGAGGAGCTGCTGAGGGTGGCCGACCGGCTGATCTTCTTTAAAGATTCGAAAATCGTGGCGCAGGTGGAGAACAAAGACCTGAACATCGTCGGCGTGACGGAAATCCGGGATCAGGTGAAAGGAGCACAGTAAAGTGGAAACAAAGAATACAAAAACGAAGAGAAACATCCTGAGTATCTGCATGAATAATGTCGTCTGGATCTTGCTTGTCGTGTCGATCGTCGTCATGGGGATGTTCAAATCATCCTTTTATTCGTTCGGCATCTTATCCAATATACTGGTCCAGGGAACCGTCCTGGGAATCCTGGCGATCGCCGTGTCGATGATCATCCTTTTGGGCGACATCAATCTGTCCACCGTGGGGACCGCGGGATTCTCGGCATTGATCGGCGTCATGCTGATGGAAGGCGGCCTTCCGATTCCCCTGGCCGTTTTGGTCATTCTCGCCGTAGGCGGCCTGATCGGCCTGCTGAACGGCTGGATTGTGACAAAATTAAGGGCGAACGCCCTGATCGAAACCCTTGCGATGAATATGGTGCTGCAGGGCGCCCTGCTCGCCATTACAAAAGGAAATACGATCTCGCAGCTGCCGGATTCCTACAAATATATCAGCCAGGGGAAAATCGGGATTTTTCCGGTGCTCCCCCTCGTGCTGTTCGTCGTATTCCTGGTTTTCTATTTCATATGGAACAAAACGGCATTCGGGCGCAGCCTGTTCGCGGTGGGCGGCAACGAGCACAGCGCCTATATTGCCGGGATCAACGTAAACGCGATCAAAATAGGCGCTTTTGTGGTTTCCGGGCTTTTGTCGGGCCTTGCGGGATACCTGCTGTCCGCCTATATGGGGGCGGTGACATCCTCGTTCGGAAGAACGTTTGAAATGCAGTGCATCGCGGCCGCGGTTGTCGGGGGCGTCAGCCTGACCGGCGGAAAGGGGTCCATTTTAGGGGTCCTTGGCGGCACTTTGCTGCTGACCGTGATCCAGGTGGGCCTTGCGGTCCTCGGAATTCCATCCACCATGATCACGCTCGCCGGCGGCCTGATGATCTTCGTGGCCGTGATTATCGACGCTTCCCGCAATATGTATCAGGCGGGAAAATAGGATGGCTTGTACGGGTGCTGCATCCATGTTATGATGGCAGAAGAGATTTCCTTTTCAATAAGATTGTTTTATGATATACTTTTTACAATCTTACAGCAATTCCACTTATGACTGCGAATCCGGGCCTGTTCCTCTTAGCTGGCAATTGTTATCGTTATAAATAAAAGAATTCATAAATACGCTGGGGCGCTGGTGATGAAATGAATATTTTTGACATTAAGCAAAACAATTTTAAAAAGATCTATTTATATATCCGGAAGAAGAGATTGGCCACCCGGCAGGAAATCAGCCACGATCTGCAGCTGAGCCTGCCTACGGTCACAAAAAGCCTGGAATATCTGGTGGAGCACGGCCTCATCAGCTCCGACCGTAAAGTCGCCAATAAATCGGGCGGAAGAAAGCCCGTCGCTTACTCGTATATTGCCGGCGCGAAGGTCGCGGTCGGGCTGGATATTACAAAACATCATATCAAAAGCATCGTGATCGATCTGGATGGGAACGTCGTCAAATATATCTATCAAAGGAAGGCCTACCGGCGGGATGAGGAATATTTAAAGCTTTTGGGACAGGCGGTGGAAGACATCATACAGAGCGCCCGGCTGGACCGGAAGAAAATCCTGGGGGTGGGGATCGCGATGCCGGGCCTGATCAATCAGGAAAAGGGTTATGTGGTGGACGGCAGGGTCATTGACAATACCGGGATGAGCCGTGAGGACTTTTCGAAATATATCCCGTTTCCGACGAAGCTGATCCACGATTCCAACGCTTCCGGCTTTTCGGAAATCTGGATGTCATCCGAAATCCACAACGCGTTCTATATCAGCTTATGCAACAGCGTGGGCGGGTCCGTTCTGCTGAACGACAGCGTGTATATGGGCGACGGCTTATTCAGCGGGGAAATAGGGCACCTGAACCTGATCCCGGACGGCGAACCGTGCTACTGCGGACAAAAAGGCTGCTTTGACGCGTATTGCAACGCCGAGAGGCTGGCCAATTATGCCGACTGCGACCTGGAACTGTTTTTCACCAGACTGAAGCAGGGCGATGAAAAACTGCGGAAGGTGTGGGATGAATATCTGGATTACCTGGCCGTGGCGGTGAACGATATCAGAATGCTCTTTGGCTGTACCGTGATCCTGGGCGGCTATGTAGGGGCCTATATGAAGGATTACATGGAGATCCTGTATCGAAAGGTGGATGCCAGAAGCCCGTTTGGAGAGGACACTTCCAGCTATCTGATCCCGTGCAAAAACAAAATAGAGTCTGTGGCGACGGGAGCCGCGCTTTATTTTGTAAAAGATTTTTTTGAAACGTTAAGCTAGGATGGCCCGGCAGCCCACGGAATGCCGAGGAAAATATGCCTTGTTTCAGAGGAAGGAAAAATGGAAATTAAAAAACTGATCTCATTTATGGAGGAAGCGGAAAAACTGAAATCGGTCGTCCGGACGGCCTGGACCGGGAAGGGACGAAGAGAGAGCACCGCCGAGCACTCCTGGCGCCTTGCCCTTTTTGCCGGCCTCCTGTCCGATTCCTTCCCCGAAGCGGACTTGTCCAAAGTTTTGATGATGAGCCTCATCCACGATATCGGCGAGATTGAGGAAGGCGATGTTTCCGCCGCGTTATGCCCTGATCAGGAAGAGAAGTATGCGACGGAATACCGGGCGGCCCGGTCCGTCTTTGCGCTTCTTCCGGAACCGCAGGCCGGCAGGCTGATGGATATCTGGATCGAATACAACGATTGCTCGACGCCGGAGGCGAAACTGGTGAAAGCGCTGGACAAAGCGGAAACGATCCTTCAGCATTGCCAGGGGGACAATCCGCCTGATTTCGATTATTCCTTCAATCTGAAATACGGCAAAGAATATTTCGAATACAACAATATCCTGAAAGAGCTCCGGTCGATGATCGATGAAAAGACGAGGAAGAGGATGAAAACGTAAATCCGGGAATGTATTTTCCGGCTGTTTGTGATTCCGATGGAAAACGCCGTCTTTTCTTTGTTATCATAACGGTATAGAGACAGGAGACCGGTAAAATTTTACAGGAGGGAACCGTATGAGCAATATTTTTGAGCGTGTCAGCGTAAGAGAGTACCAGGACAAAAAAGTAGAGGACCGCAAGATCGAACTCTTATTGAAGGCGGCTATGGCGTCCCCTTCCGCGGGCAATCAGCAGCCCTGGGAGTTTTATGTGGTGAAAGAGAAAGCCGTGCTGGAAAAGCTGGCTTCCGCCAGCCCATATTCGGGGTGCACAGCAAAGGCGCCCTTTGCCGTCGTACCGTGCTACCGGACGGAAGGGCTGAGGTTTGCGGAGTGCGTTCAGATCGATATGAGCGCATGTTGCGAAAATATTCTGCTGGAAGCGGTCGATCAGGGCCTTGGGGCGGTATGGCTCGGAATCGCGCCTGTAAAGGAACGGATGGATGCCGTCTCCAAAATTTTGGATCTGCCGGCCCATCTGAAGGCTTTTGCGATCATCCCGTGCGGGTATGCCGCAAAAGAAACCGGGCAGCAGGATCGGTATGATCCCGCCCGCGTCTATTTTGTTGGATAAAAGGGCCAATAAACTCAAAAAGGAACTGCCGCAGGAATTGCGGCAGTTCCTTTTTGTAATACGAAAACTCCCGGCTATGCCGGGAGTTCAAAAGAGCTTTAGCGGTGAGCAAAAATGCAAGCTAACCTCTACCCACAATTCTGCCGATTTCGGTTTCAAAGCAACATAGGCAGCTTCCATGAAACGTGAAGGGCTTTGGCAGGGAGGGGGCGCAGCCCCCTCCCGTATCGGTCCCCTTCCGCACAAGATTGCTTTCGATTTTTAGCTTGCTTGATGTGCGGGAGGGGGCAGAGGGTGAGAAGCACCGTTGCAAGTGTGAGAAAGCCCCGAGCGCCTTGAGGCGCAGCCAGTAAAATAGGGCTTTGCCCGCATATGAAGAACCCCCGGCTGTGCCGGGGGGTGACTATTTGTCGGGCGTATCCATATCGGTCAAACCTTGATTTCCGCGCGGAAGCGCTTGA
>ENA-UOOI01002587-UOOI01002587.1-fermentation-metagenome-genome-assembly--contig:-NODE-2587-length-15405-cov-101.175309_pt1 | contig 15405 bp, 17 predicted proteins | sample MGYA00245779_ERZ724027 | MGnify/ENA primary metagenome ERZ724027 (study PRJEB28704, sample SAMN03018318) | fermentation metagenome | biome: anthropogenic terrestrial biome; feature: soil... | reverse complement strand
GAGAAAGGCCAAAAGGAGAAAGATGCGTTCCATATGTACAATAAAAACGGAATGAGGAAATGCAAGCTCGCTTGCAATTTCCGAGTGGAGTGACAAGATCATGAACATGTTTTTTGTTCATGATATAATAATATCAATGGTAACCGGAATCGAAAAGCCACTACACAACCCAGATAAAGTCTCCTATCCAGGTCATGTAATGGCTTTCGTTTTACTAATCCATCGTGTAAGGCATTAAAGCAATATGTCTTGCACGCTTAACAGCAACGGTTAAAGCTCTCTGATGCTTTGCGCAGTTACCGGTAATTCTTCTCGGAAGAATCTTACCTCTTTCCGATACATATCTCTTTAATTTATTCACATCTTTATAATCAATTTCTGCATGATTCTTATCTGCACAGAATACACAAATCTTCTTTCTTCTGCGAGCGAAAGGCTTTCTTCTCATAGAAGAATCGTTTCTTTCATTCTTATTTGCTGGCATTTCATGACCTCCTTATCCCAAATATTATCTAGATATCAAGTCTAGTTAAATGGTAATTCTTCGTCTATACCATCCGGAATATTCATAAATCCGTCACCCATTGCTGAGCTTGGCTCTGGTTTAAAATCATTATGTGAACCGCTTGTTTTGTAATCAGATGCATTCTGACTTGCAGCTTTACTCTCTGCAAATTCAACTTCATCTAATACAACATCGGTTGTATAAACCTTTTGTCCGTCTTTGTTCGTATAACTACCTGTTTGAATTCTACCGACAGCTGCCATCTTCATACCTTGCCTGAAATACTTCTCCACAAATTCCGCTGTCTTTCCAAAGGTAACACAGCCAATAAAATCTGCATCCTGTGAGTCATTCGCTCTCTTGAATCTACGATCCACCGCTAATGTAAATCTAGCAACTGCCGTTGCATTTTCCCCTTGCGAATACCGCACCTCGGGGTCTCTGGTCAAACGGCCCATTAATATAGCTTTATTCATAAAATACTACCTCCCTTTCCATGCGCCTTAGGGGAGTAACTAGCATTACACATCCCGTCTAATGCACAAATATCTGATAACGTTCTCCATGATACGAACTCTTTGTTCAATTTCATTAGGAACGGTTGAATCAGCGTCGAATTGGATGAAATAGTAATAGCCTTCCTTCATTTTCTGAATTTCATAAGCTAATCTTTTCTTTCCCCAGTCATCAACATTCGTAACTGTACCGCCGAATCTGGCAATAAGTTCTTTTACTGCTTCTAGTGTTGCTAATCTGGCTTCATCCTCGATTTTTGCATTTACAACTAAGGCTAATTCATATTGATTCATAGTTGTCTTGCACCTCCTTCTGGTCTCTGGCTCTTTCCTTAGCATCCGGCCGACGAAGTAACCATTTGCTTTGAAAGAACAAGGAAAATTTGTATAACATATCACAATTACCTATATTATCATAGTTTGACCAATAAAACAATCGATTTTTTCAACAATAATTTGTTCTATTTCCGACAATCTGCCTATTATATTTTTACTCATATAACCTGCTGTAATCGGACAGCCTTTTTTGCAATAATGATAATATATCCTCCGGCTCCATATTCTTTGCCATATCCACCATAATTGCTACCGGCGGCAGATTTAAGTGAATGTTTCGTTTCACCTGCCGTCTCTTCACTGTAGTTAATTTGGATAGAAAAATATCTATATTTTTAGGAATTACCGCAATGGCATTCTTGTTATATAAAGTTACTATCTTAAATTCTTTTATGTCATCAAAGGAAATAAATCCGATCGCTCCAATCGATGAATTGTCAATAATTCCATCCATCGTTATGGTAAGCAGACTCTTAATTTTAGAAGCCTTGGCTAAAGCCCAGAGAAATCCAATCAAAAATATAACCGCCGTCAGTATTCCGATGAGCAGATATCCCTTTTTGTTTTTTATTTCGCCCAAAATTGCCACCGATATTGCTGCCACCAGCATAAATAAATATGCCATGGTTAGTGCAAATGCTTTATAATTCGTCTCTTCAATGATTATTTCCCCCATGGGGCGACCTCCTTAATAAGTTCCGCATTACCCTAATTGTATCCGTTTTATTTATGAAATTCAAGCACCAAACCAGGCTTGAGCAAAAAAGCCCTGATCTTTTATACAAAGACCAAGACTCCATCTTATCTATACCGGGAAAATATGCACTTTTGCCCCATCTTATGAATGATATTTCGTAAACTTTTCAATATAGTTATCGATACAGTGATCAATAATTTCTCTGGCTTCCTCCGGTCCGCCGAACTCATTTACCACCGTTTCCTTATTCTCAAGTTCCTTATACACACTGAAGAAATGCCTCATTTCCATAAAAATATGGCTTGGTAATTCATCAATATGAGAATACATATTATAGGTGGGATCATTGAATGGTATCGCTATAATCTTCTCATCCGCCATACCGTTATCCATCATCTTCATAACTCCAATCGGAAAGCACCGTACCAGCGACATTGGTTCGATCGGTTCCGAACATAGCACTAACACATCTAATGGATCCAGGTCGTCTCCGTAGGTTCTTGGGATAAACCCATAATTTGCGGGATAATGCGTCGAAGTATATAGAATACGATCCAGTATAATTAAGCCCGTTTCCTTATCAAGTTCATATTTTTTCTTGCTGCCTTTTGAAATCTCAATTACTGCAATAAAATCATCCGGTTTGATTCTGTCAGGACTAATGTCATGCCATATGTTACTCATTCCAATACCTCTTTCTTCTAGCAAATTCTTGATTAGAGTGTCATAAGTCATTTTAAGATTTTGATATGAATAGGACCTTATATATATTCATTTGGCTGCCTTACCTTCCTTGGCATATTCTCCTCCCCGCCTCAAAGCTTAGTGAAAACATCGCACAAGCAGGCTCTATTTTCACCTGAGTCTTAAATCGAATATAAACAGCCTACGTCAGCCGGTCTTAACCAAACTAAATATATATGCGTTCCTATTCATGTCCATGGTTTTTATGTGACTTATGACACTCAAATCAAGTTTGCCCAGAAAAATTAATTTTCACGCATCCAGACATACATTTCTCCTTTGCCGCGGTTATTCCAGCAGCAATAAGGAATTGCTTTAAACTTATCTTTTTTATAAACCGGTTGATCTGCTGTATAAAGCGCCTCACCGGTCCTCGTATAGTCAATTCGCATACCATTCAGTGTCGCACACATGGTGCCGCCAAGTAATGACGCATCGTAGTTTTCCTTTGGCGGTATGGTAGTATCTATTTTGACCGATGCCAGATAATCCCCATTATCCGCCTCCTCCAAATACTCCTTATCGGATATCACTTGTCGAAATCATATGATAGACTTTGCCCAGGTGTGAACAGTAACTCAAAAAGCCTTAACCCATGTATGGTTTCCTTAATCAATTTGATTTTTGATCGGTCCACTTCTTCCCCATTACCGGGAAGGAAGGTATTCTCTATGATGCTGTCCTGCAGGATAAATTCAAACCATGTTGCAGCAAGGGCATAGCGGCCATAGAGACAGTTCATATGAAAGCCGTCCCGGCATAAGCTGATGCCGCCATTGGGATAATCAAAGGCCGGCAAAGCCCGAAGCTCCTGAATTACTTTCCCGCTGGGGATTACTCTTAAGGAACTCTCCTTCGCTAATTTGTGATAAGCCTCTGTGATTGCCCGATACATCTCCCCCTGATTCTTATGATACTTTGCAAAATCCGGATGATCTGAATCGATCTCATACGCCCAGGTCTGATGAAGAAGCTGCTCCGAACCCGGGGCATATTCTCTGACATATTTTGAGATATTCCCAAGGTAGGGATCATAGGTACTGAGAATACCGCTGTCTCCGCTCACCTGCTGAAGCGTAACATAATCCCAGGCTTCCTCCTGCAGCGCTTGCCTAATCGAGATCTTGCTTCCCGTAGACTGCCCATTCAATTCATAATCATAAAGTGCTGCATCGGCAACAATATTATTCCAGTGCGTCTCTAAAGAGCATCCTCCGATATATAGATTCACCACTTTAGTATCCTTACCTGCTGCCTTTGCTATGTCATGCAAATAGGCTGTTGCATCCTGAGAAAAACTATTGCCGATTGCTAAAATCTTTATCATGCTGTCATCCTCTTTCCCTCTTTTGATTTGCTTTCTATAGATTGCTCCTTTATCTCTGGTAATAAAAGTTATTATTTTATAGCTATATTATCATTATTGTAAAAAAAGCTCAAGCATTTCTCACCTTTTCACATAGCAAGATTTGCAATACTTTTAACAAGAAAGACGAAGACCTTCCCGCACATATTTACTATAATATAGGTTAGTATAATATAGAAAAATCCAAAGTAAAATGAAACGAAGTTACTGTTCACACCTGGGCAAGGTCTATCCTATGATTTCGACAAATGATATCCGATAAGGAGTATTTGAAGCGAAAGCGTCTCCGAATCGGATACATTTGTCGAAATCATAACATGGTATGCATGATGGGTGTGAACATGAAACGAATCTATGATTGGAGTGGAATGTATGGAAAAGCCAGTTATTGCAGTACAATTATTTACCTTAAGAGATTATAGCCAGACACCGGAGGACTTAAAGCAAACCCTTCACCGGGTGAAAGCAATGGGTTATCATGCGGTTCAGGTATCCGGAATTGGCCCTATGGACCCACAGATTGTTAAGGATGCCGCAGCGAAGGAAGGTCTAACGATCTGCGCAACCCACATCGGTTTTGACCGCCTGGGTAACGACCTGGATGGAGTAATCCGGCAGCATAAGCTATGGGATTGCAAGTATGTCGGCATCGGAAGCATGCCGGAAAAGTATCGGAATAACCGCGAGGGCTATCTGCAATTTGCCAAAGAGGCTTCCGAATATGGAAGACTTCTTGCAGAGCAGGGACTGACCTTAATCTATCATAATCATAATTTTGAATTCCGAAAGTACGGCAATGCCACCGGTATGGAGATTCTATTCGAAGAAAGCGACCCTGCGGCTCTGCAGTTTGAGCTCGACACTTACTGGGTACAGGCCGGAGGATCGGATCCCATCGACTGGATCAAGAGGCTGAGAGGACGTATGGATGTCATGCATTATAAGGATATGGCACTGAATGAACAAAGCCAACAGATCATGACTGAGGTTGGAGAGGGAAATCTAAACTGGAAAGGCATCCTTGCAGCCTGTGAAGAGACCGGTGTGAAATGGTGTGCCGTAGAGCAGGATGATTGCCAGAGAGATCCTTTTGAATCCCTTAAAATAAGCAAGGATAATCTTGCAGCAATGGGCTGCCGATTCTAAATGATATCACAGCGTTACAATGCATATAAAGAAAGGACTTGGAAGGATTGTTGCATTTACATTGTTTTGCAATGACCCTACAGATTTTGTGCCGCCGTTGGCGGCGGAATGCGAGGAAATATTATGGAAAAAGTACGTTTTGGAATTATCGGTATTGGTAACATGGGAAGCGCCCACGCGGTCAACCTGTTGAAAGGGGAGGTCCCCGGTGCAGTGTTATCCGCCGTATGTGATATAAATCCAAGCCGTTTGGAGTGGGCAAAGGACAATCTTGGGAAAAGCGTTATGCTTTATGATAATGCCGACGCAATGTTTGACGCTGGGGGAATTGATGCCGTTATCATTGCCACACCGCATTATGATCATCCGGGGCTGGCGATCAAAGCATTTGAACATAAGCTTCATGTTATGAGTGAAAAGCCTGCCGGTGTCTATACAAAGCAGGTCCGTGAAATGAATGAGGCTGCCAAAGCCTCGGGCACGGTGTTCGGCATCATGTATAATCAAAGGACCAACCCACTGTACCAGAAGTTAAAGGATCTGATTGATTCCGGAGAATTGGGTGAGATCCGCCGGACAAACTGGATCATTACAAATTGGTACCGCTCCCAGAGTTATTACAATTCCAGCAGCTGGCGGGCTACCTGGGCCGGGGAAGGCGGTGGAGTCCTTCTCAACCAGGATCCGCACCAATTGGATCTCTGGCAATGGATCTGCGGAATGCCAAAGCGTGTAAGAGCTTTCTGCGGCTTTGGTAAATATCATGATATCGAGGTAGAAGACGACGTAACCGCTTATGTGGAATATGAAAATGGAGCAACCGGCATATTTGTAACCTCAACCTCGGATACTCCGGGAACGAATCGTTTTGAGGTAAGCGGTGACCGCGGTAAAATCGTTATTGAGGATGAGAAGCTTACCTTCTGGAGAAACCGAATCAGCGAACCGGAATTCAATGCAACCTATAAAGGCGGCTTCGGCTGTCCGGAGGTCTGGAAATGTGAAATACCTGTTACCGGGCCTAATCTTCAGCACATCGGCATCCTAAGAAACTTCGTGGATGCGATTACCAAAGGTACCAAGCTATTGGCTCCCGGTGAGGAAGGTATTCGCGGATTGACCATATCCAATGCCATGCATCTGTCTGCCTGGACGGATTCCTGGGTGGATCTGCCGATTGATGAAGAACTATTTCTATCCAAGCTTCAGGAGAAAATACAGGGTTCCACTTATAAAAAGACTACGGTTGCAAAAAGCCTGGATGTACGGGGAACCCATTAAGGATAAGTGAAAACGAAAGGTATGGGCAAAGAATGATGAAAGAAACATTAGGTTTTGGTATCATCGGCTGTGGTAACATAAGCGGCACACATGCTGCCGCCATAAGTGAACTTCCGGATGCAAAATTAATATCCGTATGTGATATCCTGCCGGAGAAGGCGAAGAAGCTGGCGGATCAGTATCACTGTTCGTATGATACAAGTATCAAAAGTCTCCTAAATAGAAAGGATATTGATGTTATCTGCGTATGCACCCCCAGCGGAATGCACGCCAGGCACGGTATTCTGGCTGCCAGAGCAGGAAAGCATGTCATCGTCGAGAAACCCATCGAGGTATCCCTGGCGGCCGCGAATGCTTTGATTACTACCTGCCATCAGGAAGGCGTTGTATTAAGCGTGATCTCCCAGCATCGTTTTGATGATGATATCGTAAAGCTTAAGGAAGCAATTCAGAAAGGCAAGCTGGGACAGCTTAATTTTGGAGGCTCCCATACCAAGTGGTTCCGCAGCCAGAAATACTATGACAGCGGTGACTGGAGAGGCACCTGGGAACTTGACGGCGGCGGTGCCCTGATGAATCAATCCATCCATTATATCGACCTGCTTCAATATATTATGGGGCCCGTGGAGGAGGTCTTTGCTTATTGTACTACCAGGGCCCATACCAATATCGAGGTCGAGGATATCGGTGTCGCAACGGTTCGGTTTGCAAGTGGTGCGGTCGGAATCATCGAAGGCAATACGGCAGCCTTTCCCGGCTACTATGCAAGGCTGGACATCTACGGCAGTGATGGCAGTGTTGTCATAATCAACGATAAGATACAGAACTGGAACTTAAAATGCGAAGGCGTAACCGAGGCTGATTTCGGTAATATCCAAGCCGAAGATACCTATTCCAATTCCGGAGCGATCAAGGGCTGGGCATCCACACCGGGCGTATGGCACACCTCCCACTTAAGACAAATTGCGGACGTGGTAGCAGCGATCAAAGGCGGAACGTCCCCGAAGATTACCGGAGAAGAAGGTTTGAAGCCCTTGTCTATCATACTCGCTATCTACGCGTCTGCAAGAACCGGAAAACCGGTCACTTTGCATAGTCCTTCGGGGAACAGCCGACAATCCTCTTAAAGGCTTTGTAAAAGTTTGAATAATCACTAAAACCCACTGCATAGGCGACCTCCAGTACCGGTACTTTCTTCTTTAGGAGCTCCTGCGCTTTTATAATACGTTTATAGGTAATGTACTCATTGATTGTAAATCCCGTACTTTTTTTAAAAATATGGGACAGGTAGAACTTACTCATATAGAATTTGTCCTCAAGGAGATCCAGGCTGATTTTCTCATCCAAGTGATGATTAATATACTCCAGAATATCAACAATCTTTTCATTGTTCCCTGCAGGAACCGTGACAATATCCTTATTCCTGGAATAAATCTTATTGATCTCAATCAGCATCTGCAGGAATAAAAGCTTTATCATAAAATGATTTTCCGGAGTATCCTCCCTGGACAGCTCTTCTATTCTGTCCCAGAGTTCAGAGATATTGCCTGCCAGAACCTCTTTACCATCGATCCGGTTAAAGAAACCAAGCTTTCTATGTTCCAGATAATAGAATGGATTAAAAGTTTCACCCTGCAGGAAAGAGGAAGCAAATTCCGGCTTGAAATGAATGAATCTGCGCTCATAGGGTTCCTTGGAATGGAAGACAATCCGGTGCAGCTCCCGCCGGTTCGTAATAATAATATCATGGGGCTTTAGCTGATAAGCCTGCCCTTCAATATAATAGGTCAGATCACCGGATATATAGTAATACAGCTCATAGCAGTCATGGATATGTGTTGTGATATCCTTCGGTGACGGATTATAAAAATGATCATACACAAAACCATTCATGCGAAAGCCATAATAATTATTCTTCATGTTCCTGCCCCTTTCCTCTTCTTTCTCCGTATATTCTGATTATACCACATGTGAAACAAGGGTTCTCCTAGTTGCCAATCCCTATTACAGCACTTATATATTGGCACTTTCTATCCCATCCCCTGCATAATAAAATAGCCCATAGATTATCCTAAGGACTATTGTTGTATTACATATTCACTTTATTCATTAACGCATCTTGTAGCACTTGAGAAAAATTAATATTCTGTTCAATTGCTAATTCATTCAACCAAGATGGTATAGTAAGTGTTTTCTTTACCGCTTTTGACTCGTACTTCTTTTGATATTCTAACATATCAAATTGCACAATAACCGCCACCTGATTATCTGATAGTTCAATGCTTTTCGGTTCAGATGGTGTCGGTATTTCTATGTTATTATCTTTATAATGCGATAACACTAGTCCCAAGGCATCAAAAGCCATTTCATAAGCCTGATCAATAGTGTCTCCTTGGGTGTTGCATCCCTCTATATCAGGGAAATAAACAAAATATCTTCCGTCTTCCTCTTTCTCAAAAACTGCTGGATAAAATAATTTCATCACAGAACGACCCTCCTTAAGTCTCATGATATATCAGGGCTCTTTAAGTCCTGCATCCTTTAGGATTTTGTGTTCTAAACCTTTACCTAGGTCTTTGCTATGATAAGGAACTGTGGTACACCTCTTAGTTTCGGGATTTATGAAAAATTTATGAGAACCATCTTGCCTATCTTCATAAAATCCATTTTGCATTAAATATTTTATCATTTCTTTAGGTGTCATTGGCATCTTTGGTAAGCTCCTTTCCTTATCATATATGCATTATAACACGTATTAACACGTATGTCAATAATGTTTTATAATAGTCCTAATATTTGCAATAAGTCCGCTCTAAGTTTTATGCTTAGGGCGGACTTAAATTTTCACTATTTTTATCACTAAACAGCAGTTAAATTTAATCCTTCTTAAATAGCGCCACAAATCTGTCCCAGACCGTTTCGTTTTGGCTTACTTCGTCCGGCTCTGCTGTTTCCACTTCGGTCCGTTTAATTCCTTCGCATTTCAGAACAAACTGTACCAATCCGGTGTTTGTATTTTTAGGTGAAACAAAGGAGATCGCCTCAAAATCCGAAACCCCGTAATCCTCCATTAATTTGTCAACCTCTTCCTGTACTTTCTCAGGCAATTTTGAAGTTTCCTCATGCAGTCTGGCCGTACCGTCATGCAGGTCGGAAACTCCATTATTCAGATTGCCGACACCATCTGCAAATTCGGAAAGCCCGGAATCAAACTGCTTGTATCCGTCGGATAGCTTTCCGACACCGTTCATATATTGCCGGAGCCCTTGATCAAATTGAGAATATTGACCGGACAACTCCGTAAGCCCCTTCGATAACTGCTCCAGCTGCGCCGTGACATCCGTACCGGACATGGAGCTATTCATTTTATTAGAAATCTCATCCAGTGATCCCGAGATTTTATCCAGATTCGCATTCACATTTTCTATGGTTGGCGCAACAGAAGCAAATGCCTGTTTGACTTGATTATAGACTCCCTTCACGGCCTGACCTGCCATATAGGAAGTGTAAAGCTGGTTTAATAGCTGGCGCTGACCATCATTTGCATCCGGAAATTGTGTAGCGATCCTATCCTGCGTAATTGCATCTTCGGGAATATTATGCATCGCTTTATCTAAGCCTGTATACGCCAGGGCATAGCCGTTTTTCAGTTCATTTAGGCCGCCGGATATTCCTTTAAGACCCTGCGATAACTCTTTAAGTGCTGGCGGAAGCTGTGCCAGATCACCCATGTCCGCTCCGCCGGAGCTATTCTTTAACGCTGCAGATATGGTGGTAAGCGCTTCCTTTATCTGGGAGGATGCACCTGTAATCTGCGAGGAATTTTTCTGCAGCTTGGATAATCCCTCTCTGAAACCGCCGGACCCATTTTTTAATTCGTCCGCGCCTTTTTTCAGTCCCTTCGTACCTTCCGACAGCTTCTCTACCCCATCATTCAGATCTGCGATTGCTTCGGGAAGCTTATTAAAATCTCCCAGCATCCCATCCAGATCCGGAAGCTCTACACTCATGGAAAATGGTATGCCCGATAGCTCGATGCCGCTCATGGTAAAGTCATTAATATCGGCTTTCACCCGGAAGTCTGCATTCTTCTTTGGCATAACCGTATAGGAAAGAATCGTGTTATTGCCCGCATAAGCAACGGTGGCACCCGGAGCACTGATATTACTGCTCTTATCCGTCGCCATAGTCAGTGTTATCTGCATCATATAATGATCATAGAAAGCCGAATTTACTGCTGTATTCTGTTTGGTCCTGATATGAATTTCCATCTCACCCGATTTACCTGCGAGATCCTGTGGTGAGACATCAGAACCATCCAGCTCATAGCCTATTTCAACGATCCACGGTAAGTCACGCGCCTTAAGATTGCCCTGATAGTAGAAATCGCCCTCTTGCGCCCGAAAGGAAACCGCATCTTCGTTTTGTTCGATCGGCTCACTCTCGGACAGGTTCTGAACCGACTGATAGTCACCGTAATCCGTTATGCTGCCCCCCTGCTCCACTTCAAAATGGTTAACGACATATACCCCATCTATATTTCCGTCAGCCGCAAGCTTTGCATAAACGATTTCATTTTTATTATTAACCTCTGCCATACTTTGATCCGCGGTCGCAGCCTGCTTGGCTCCGGCATTTTCTTCTGTTGCATTTACGGTTCCCGGTAAAGCGGCTGTAAATAATAGAATAGCAGCCATACCGATCGAAATAATTTTATATTTTTTCAATTTATTCTTCTCCCTTCATTCTTTCCTTTTGCTGTTTTGGTTTTAAAGTTGTTCCGGCAATCCCCCCGGTCAAAGATAAGCAACATAGCCGGTAAAAAGCAGAGAACCATAATGAATGAAAAAATGGTGCCTCTTCCAAGCAATCGCCCGATATCCGCTGAAGCTGAATTTGAAGAGGTTTTATATAATGTAAAGCCGGCAATGGACAGGATCGAGGCGGATACCAGAATCGATTTAAAGGTTTCACCTAAGGATTTATGAATTGCTGCTTTCTTGGGCAGCTCTCTCCGGTTAACCAGGTAATGGTCGGTAAGCAGAATCGCATAATCCACCGTTGCCCCCAGCTGCACGGTACTTAACACCAGATATCCTATAAAATTGATCACCGTCCCCATAAAATACGGAATTGATAAATTAAACCATATCCCGGCCTCAATCGTAATCAGTAAAATAAGCGGCAGTGTGAATGACCTGAAAGAAAACAGAAGAACTAAAAATATTGATATAATGGCAATTAAATTAACCAGGGTATTATCCTTCGCGACAACATTTTTCATGTCGTACAGGTTTGTACTCTGCCCCAGGGAATAAGCCGCATCCCCATAATAAGATTTCGCCGTATTCTGTATCCTTTCCACCGTAGCAAACGCCGCATCTCCTTCCTCTGCCGTATCAGTATATACAATAATCCGCGCATAATGCTCCGAATAGAACTGTTCCGCAATATCCTCGGTAAGGAATTGAACCGGTATGGCAGTACCTACGGTATTAGCATAGGACATAACACCTGTCACATGAGGTATCTCACCGATGTCCCGGGTCAATTTTTCTTCCTTGGCAATGTCCCCGCGGGGAACCAATAAAACCATTATGGCAGATTTGCCAAATTCATTCTCAATCGCAAGCCGGTCCTGCCCGCTTTTGTTGTTCTCAGCAGTAGCTGCATTGCCGTACAGGAAACCCGTTTTCCTCTGTCCCAAAAAGCCGGGTACAATCAGCAAAATAACCAGGAGGACAACCGGAACAGCAAGTTTTAATAAGACTCTGTATGCATTTGCAAAGTTGGGCATAAACGGGCGGTGCTGCGTCTTATCAATGAACTTATAGACAGAAAGTGTCAGCGCCGGCATGAAAATCATCGTGGAAATGAAACTAAGTATGATTCCCTTTGCCAGATTAAGACCCAGATCGGCTCCTATACCAAACTTCATAAATGTCAGGGCAATAAAGCCGAACAAGGTGGTCAGCGCACTCGCCGCCACGGTTACAATAGAGGACCGGATCGCATGATACATTGCTTCCTCAACGTCCGAATACTTCTCCCGGTTATCCGTAAAGCTGTGCAGTAGAAAAATAGCATAATCCAGAGAAACCGCCAGCTGCAGGATCGGGCTGATCGAATTCGTCATAAAGGATATTTCGCCGAAGAAGATATTCGTACCCATGTTGATCAGTATTGCTATACCGATGGTCACAAGAAACAACAGGGGTTCGATCCAGGAAGTCGTCGACAATATAAGGATCAATATTACGGCGGGAATCAGAATCATCAGTGCACCCGTTACCTCCGAAACTGTATTCTCCTGCATAGTTGCCAAATCCGGAGCTTCTCCCGCAAGGAAATTACCCTCTCCGATAAATTCCCGAATGGCTGCACATGTCTTTTTCTCCGCTCCTTTTCGAATAGTAATAGAAAATAACGCATTCCCATTTTTATAAAACTTTTCCACCGTATCCGGATCGCTCATTTCCAGCGGCTGCTTAATATCAATCATGTCATCCAGCCAAGTGACCTGGGTTACTCCGTCAATTGCTGCCAGCTGCCGCTTATAATCCATCGCCTCCATAATGGATACATTTTTAATCATAACACTCGCATTCGGCATCGATTCTGTAAATTCTTCCTTCATGATTTTGAGTGCTTTGGTTGATTGTGATTCCTGCGGAAGATAATCCACCATATCATAATTTTTCTTGACAAACGACTGAAGAACGGCGCTAACAGCAGCGGTCAAAATAAAAATGATAAGAATTATCTTCTTGTGTTTAATAGTGAAATTCGCAATTTTGTCCATCGTCTCCCTCATTTCTGTAAAGTTTTTTTGTGCATTTTTATAATAATGATTGAAAATTTCTCTTATTTGAATTATAATAAACGCACTGTGGTTTTACAACCAACACTGTTGGATAAAAAGTCAGATATCCAACACTCCCCTTAATAAGTGATGGAATTTTAGAGAATTTTTATATTTGGAAGAAAAGCGCAAAGGCAGCGCAAATACAAACTTGTATATGCGTATTGTTTCATAAATGATTTGAGTGTAAAAAGCCAATTTATTAAATCAACTTCATCAATTTGCACAATTTATACATTGATAAGTAATATGAAACATATTTTATTCGCAACACGTTGTTCCACAAAGCACTGCAAAAAAACGCAGTACTTGGATTGAAGTACGTAATGGTACATAAGACCACATAATACGTGATCTAAGTACCAACGACTTCAAACAGTTGCTCATTAAAATATTGTTTCCTATTACTTAAGTTTTTCCTTTCCTTGTGCAAATTGATGAAGACGATTTGTTAGGAAGGCTTTTTACACTCAAATCATAAGCAAGCCAACAAAAAAAAATAGCGCAGAAATGGGGAAAATTATGGAAACAAAGAAAACAGACCAGCGGGTCAAATTAACCATCCAGATTTTACAGAACGCTCTCATTAAGTGTATGCTAAAAGAACATATCTCAAAAATATCCGTCAAACGCATTTGCGAAATAGCGGATATCAACCGAAGCACCTTTTATTCCCATTTTCAGAATCAATATGATCTATTAGAATATACCTGCAATAAGGTAATCGAGAATATTAAGAAATATATGGACATAGAATATCCCAATGAAGTAAGATCCATATCCCACTCGTCATTAACCCGGATTCTGGATTATGTCAAGGATGATGCCGACCTTTTTACTGCTCTGCTCAGTGATAATTGCGATCTTGATATTCAGAAGAAGATTATGAAAGAATTTATGACCTATCAGCTGTATAGCGGACTTGACTTAAGGACAAAGGAATATTTTTATGCCTTCGGACTGGCCGGCTGTGTCAGTATGCTGCAAAAGTGGCTGCAGGACGGTATGCCGGAAACAACGTCCCGAATGGCGGAGATCATATTGCATGCCATTGATAAAGGAATCACCGCTTAGGCAGATTATCTGTTTGCAATATAAAAGGATGTACTGTACTCGAACTGATTGTAGTTAGAATACCATACATCCTTCTGTTATTATTATTGTTTTGTAAAAATATAGATCTCATTATCCCTTTGATTGGATGCATAGATTTCTTTATCTTCGCTCATCATTATATAGTAAAAATCCAATTCAGGATCATAAACATCCCCTTTATATAAAGTTTCTAAATATTCACCGTCCAGATTGAAAGTTTCTATTTGATTAGTAGCACAGCTGAATATATATATGATATCATCTCGAACAACTAAATCGGAAGGTCCATAATGCCCGCTATTTAGATTCTCTATTTTACTGATTTCTTTATCCGTTATTTTCGCTAAGAAGGATTTACCTGTATAAATTGAATTTTTATCATAATCATAGGTTTGTGCATAATATATCGGATCGTTCTGCAAATCCTTCCCCATAATACCGATTGTTTTAACAGCGATAGCATATCTCTATATGAATATAGACCGGAGGGAGCTTTTAGCCAGAAATACGCAAGAATATTTAGATGGTTATGATGCCAAGTTCTTTGGAGAGGATTAGAAATGGAGCGATTTGTTTCTTCCATATATACTTATTCAATGCAAAAAGTCTCGAACTCCCTATTTCTAAAGGTTCCGAGACTCTTCTAATAGAGGCGACATCCAGATTTGAACTGGAGCTCAGGGTGTTGCAGACCCATGCCTTACCACTTGGCTATGTCGCCATATTGAATTATTCCTGACACTATTTTATTATATCAACCAATATATTATACGTCAAGTATAAGAAGTTTATATTGATTAAAATAAGTTACAGTTCAGCCTTCCGACTGAGATAAAATAAAAAAAGTATTGTAAAAAT
>ENA-UOOI01002586-UOOI01002586.1-fermentation-metagenome-genome-assembly--contig:-NODE-2586-length-15406-cov-2.985148_pt1 | contig 15406 bp, 14 predicted proteins | sample MGYA00245779_ERZ724027 | MGnify/ENA primary metagenome ERZ724027 (study PRJEB28704, sample SAMN03018318) | fermentation metagenome | biome: anthropogenic terrestrial biome; feature: soil; material... | reverse complement strand
GGGATACAGTGATTTCGATGTGGTGGAAGACGGCAGCACATTGCAGGAAAATGCTCTTAAAAAGGCTGAGGAACTCCATAAGCTTACAAAAGGAATAGTCATCGCTGATGACACAGGTTTATATGTGGATGCATTAAACGGTGAACCGGGAGTATACTCTGCCAGGTATGCAGGTGAAAATGCAACGTATGCGAAAAATAATAAGCTTCTTTTAAATAAATTAAAAGATGTTCCGAAAGAAAAAAGAACAGCCCATTTTAAAACCATTATAGCTGTTGTTTTAGAAGATGGAAGCAAGCTGATGGCAGAAGGAATTTGCGGTGGCAGCATAGCATTTCAGGAAAGAGGCAACAGGGGCTTCGGATATGATCCTTTATTTTTGGTGGAAGGAACAGATAAAACATTTTCGGAAATGACAGAAGAAGAAAAAAATAAAATCAGCCACAGGGCAAATGCTTTAATAAACTTAAAAGAAAAATTGGAGGCAGCTATTGAAGATTTTGGTGATAAGCGATAGCCATAATGTTATTTTAGACTCTCAAATTGAGGATATAAAAAAGGAAGGACAATTTGAACTGTTAATTCATTGCGGTGATAAATACAATGATGCGGATAAATTTGCCGAAAAACTGCATATCGAAAGGGTATTAAGCGTTCCCGGTAACTGTGATTACAGTGTCATAGGTATGGAACCCACAATTATTCAAGAAATTGAAGGCAAAAAATTTGTAATTACCCATGGACATTTGCATAATGTAAAGTTTAGCCTTCACTCCTTAAAAAGTTTAGCCAAGAAAAATAAGGCTGACATCGTTTTGTACGGTCATACCCATCATTCCAGAAATGAAATTATAGACAGAATTTTATTTTTTAATCCCGGCAGCACCATATTTCCAAAGGATGGACGGGCAAGCTTCGGGGTGCTGGAAATCACTCCAGATAGTTTAGACAGCAGGATAGTTCCTTTAGAAAATTAAAATAATCTTAATATAGTTTTGAGCTTTATGGGCGTGTTAGTAAAAAGATAATGACTTGATGACTTGAGTTATTGAGTAAATAAATTTTTAAACCATTATTAGGTTGAGGAGGATGTTGTGGGATTCTCCTGTTTTTTGAGTTTCCCCCAAAATTAAAAATCAAACAATCAAGAAACCGCCAATTTGATGAAATATCTGAAATATTCATTTGCGTCAAAACCTCTATCTAAAGTTCTGATGCATTTGTTGCCAAAATGTTGGCTAAGCGACTTTAAGCATTTTTGCACTTTTTATTGATAAATCATCAAATCTTAAGAATCTGTGTTTAAATTTCTATTAATTTTCATTTATTGTGGATAACTTTTTCTTTTTATATCGTTAATTGAAAATGTATTTTGAGTGTTTTTTAAAATGGGGAAACTCAAATCCTGTTTACGTTGATTTTTTATTGATTTTACGTTATAATACTAATTAGGGTGTTTGTCTTTAGTTTATATGAAATAAATGCTATATCTTGTATTAAGGGGTGAAATTCTAGTGATAAGTATTGGTGGCTTTAAATTTAATAATTTAGATCGTATATTGATTATAGATAAAGATTTTACACAAGTGTATAATTCGATTACAGATGACAGAGTAAGCGAGGGCTTTGAAAATTTAGATAAGGATAAATATGTAAACAGAAATGTATTTGAAATATACCCTTCGCTAAAAAAAGAAAATAGTTCATTCGTTAGAAGCATTACTAAGGGTGAAATCGTTGTTAAGAAGTTTCAAAAAAGTGAGGATTTAAACGGAAAGGTATATTTGACACATAATATTACGATACCTATAGTACACAACGGTAAAATTTTAGGTGCTGTAGAATTAGTTAAAGATGTTACTACTGTAGATAACGTAAATCATGTATATCCCGAAGAACAGGATTATATTGTAAATCCCAACGAGTTTTCAATTATAAATGATCCAAAGAAAATTACTTTTGATAATATTATTGCTGAAGATCCTAATATGATAAAAGTTATTGAACAAGCTAAAATTATGTCTAAAGTACAAAGTCCGACTTTAATATATGGGGAGACCGGTACGGGTAAAGAGGTCCTTGTTCAGGCTATGATTAATTACAGTGGGGTTAATCGTGATAAGGTAGTTGTCCAAAATTGTGCTGCTATACCCCCGAATTTAATTGAATCAATATTGTTTGGAACAAACAAAGGGGCTTATACTGGTGCTGAAAACAGGAAAGGTTTGTTTGAAGAAGCAAATGATGGGCTAATTTTTTTAGATGAACTTAACTCAATGCCTTATGATGTGCAGGGGAAGTTGCTGCGTGTACTGGAAGACGGCAGTTTTAGACCTGTAGGTCTTAATAAAGAAAAGACTGTAAACGTAAAAATAATAGCAGCTATGAATATTGATCCAATAAAAGCTATTGAAACAAACGAATTACGAAGAGATTTGTTTTACAGATTAAGTGGAGGATTGATTTTTATTCCACCTCTAAGAGAAAGAAAAAGAGATATTAAGTTATTTATTGATAACTATATTAAAGAGTATAATACTATTTACGGAAAAGAAGTAAAGGGAATTTCCGAAGAACTGGAGAAGTTCTTTTATGAATACGAATTTGATGGGAATGTTCGAGAATTGAAACATATTATTGAATCAATGGTAGGAGTGTCAGAAAAAGAAATATTGGAATTGGAGATATTGCCTGCCTATATGTACAATCGCATTTATAATAAGGATGATACTGAAAATTCAGTAAGTAGGGAAAAGCATAGTGATATATTATATGACAAAAAGAAATATGATTTGAATGAGATATTAAAAAAAAAAGAAGTTGAAGTAATTACTAAGGCACTAAAAATGGCTAGGGGAAATAGAACAAAAGCAGCAGAAATTTTAAGTATACCTAGACAGACACTTAAATACAAGATAGATAAGTTTGATATAAAATAAGAAAACTGACAAATAATTGTCACCAAACAACCATAAAGACAGAAACTTGTCGCAACCAAACTTGATTGTGACAAAAACCTGTCTATTTTATTTTTCGCTTAAAAAATTCGCTGCAAATCAGGGCTTTCATTGTTGGCATAATATTTGCTTATATAATATTAATCATGATGATGAATGCATTTATCATATTAATATTAAAGAGACGAATTGGAGGATTTGAAGATGAAAATAGCAGTATTAGGGTCAGGCAATGGTGGACTTGCGGTTGCGTTTGAATGGGCAAGAGCGGGTCATGATGTATACATGTTTGACTTTGAAAAGTTTCCCAAAAATATTGCAGCAATAAATAAAGCTAATGGTATATACTCAGAAGGCGAAATGGAAGGATTTCAGGAAATAAAATATGCAGGACATGATATTTCCAAAGTTGTTCCTGATGCGGACTTAATATTTGCAGTAGGACCGGCTTATAGTACAGAACCTTTTGGGAAAGCTTGCAAACCATATGTTAAAGCAGGACAGAAATTTGTAATATGCCCAAGTTCATGTGGAGGAAGTTTTGAATTTAAAAAAGCTTTAGGTCTTAATATAGAAGATGAATCTGTTATTGTTTCTGAAACTTCTACACTGCCATATGCAGTAAGAATCATTGGGGATGCAAGAATCTCTGTATTTAACCGATTAAAGGGTGGTTATTTTTTAGCGGCATTACCTACAAAATATACTAAAGAAATGTATGACATTTTGGTTCAAGTATTTGATAAAATTGTAATGGGGGAAAATGTATTAAAAACATCTCTTCAAAATGCAAATCCTGTAATTCATCCTTCAGTATGTTTATTAAATGCTGCCTTGATAGAACGAACTAATGGTGATTTCTTATTTTATGAAGAAGGAGTAACTACTTCTGTTGGCAGATTGATGAAAGCTGTTGATGATGAACGAATTAAAATTGGAGAGAAGCTTGATGTTGAAGTAATTCCTGATCCGGTGCTTGGTGTTGAGCAGGGTTATCAGGCTGAGCCTACCTATGATATCGGTTATTCGCAGGCACCGGGATTTAAAGGCATAATGGCACAGCCATCCCTTGATGATAGATTTTTTAATGAGGATGCGGGTTATGGTTTAGTGTTTTTTACAGATTTAGCTAAACACGTGGGAGTTAAAACTCCTACTATGGATGCTGTTTTAAAGCTAGTATCGGTTATAATGGATAGAGATTACAAGGCGGAAGAGGCAAGGACTATGGAAAAATTAGGGCTTTCTAATTATTCATTGGAAGGATTAAAGGCCTTTCTATAAGGTATTTGACAAAAAAGAATAATAGGAGTGATTGTTATGGGAAAGTGTTTTTTTAGTGATAGTATATTAAATCCTCCCAAAGAAAGAGCCGCATTTAATATATATAGCATTGCAAATGAATTAGAAATTACCGGAAAAAAAGTTATTCATATGGAAATAGGAAAACCAGATTTTGATACACCGAAAATAATAAAAGATGCCGCAATAGGAGCATTAAATGAAGGTTTTGTGCATTATACGGAATTAAGTGGTATATATGATTTAAAAAAAAGCATAGTAGATAGAGAAGAAAAGCTTTATGGATTAAAATATGAACCTAACGAAGTGATTATAACTACGGGTGCAAGTGAAGGTTTGTATTCTATATGGACAGCATTTTTAAATCCTACTGATGAAATAATGATACCTACCCCTCATTATAGTGGCTACTCTCAGCAATTAAGTTTTATTGGGGCTAATATTATAAGTGTTCCTACAATGAAGAATAATATGATTAAATTTGATATAAGTGAGTTTCATTCCAGACTAACAAAAAACACCAAGATGATTTTAATAAATAACCCATGTAATCCTACAGGGTATGTAATGTCCAATGATGATCTTGAGAACATTGCAAAATTTGCAATAGATAACGATTTATTAGTAGTATCTGATGAGTGCTATGATAATTTTGTTTATGAAGGTAAGTTTAAAAGTATTGCGGAACTTCCAGGTATGAAAGAAAGAACACTTATTGTAAATTCAACATCTAAGACCTTTTCAATGACTGGATGGCGCGTAGGTTATGTATTAGGAAACATTGACTATATAAATGCTATCAATAAAGTGCATCAACAGATAACCATGTGTGCTACATCATTTGCTCAGGCAGGTGCTACGATTGCATATAGAGATGTATATATAGAAGTTGATGAGATGGTAGAGGAATTTAGAAAAAGAAGAGAATATATAATAGGTTTTCTTGATAAAATTGATGAGATTTCATATGTTAGTCCACAAGGTGCATTTTATGTATTTGCTAATATAAGCAAGTTAGGAATAAGTGATGTAGACTTCTGCGAAGGATTATTAAAGTCAAAAGGTGTTGCTTTTACTTATGGAAGTTCATTTGGCATTGAATTTACTGATTATATTAGAATTTCCTATGCAGTATCAATGGATAATATTATTAAAGCGATGAATTTGATGAAGGAATATATTGAAGAAATCGTAAAATAATTATCAGGGAGGTAAACGTGAAAAAGGTAGTACTAACTTGCGAGACTAAGGATGGCTTTGATTTAGAGCAAAAAATATTAGAAGGATTAGCAACAATTGTACATAAACCTTGTAAAACAGAAGAGGATCTTATAGAAAGTTGCAAAGATGCAGATGCAGTTATATGCTCGTATGAACCATTTACTTTAAAGGTATTAAATAGTCTTCCTAAACTGAAAGTAATATCAACCAGGAGCGTAGGAGTAAATTTTATTGATGTTAATGCTGCAAGGGAAATGAAAATAGTGGTTACAAATATTCCGAAATTTTGTATAAATGAAGTTGCAGATCATACAGTTGCTCTAATTTTAGCTGTGAATAGAAGACTGATGCAATTTCATAATAGTGTTCAGATAGACAGGTTATGGAGAAATGACTTATATACTGACATAATGCGCTTGGGAGAACTAACAGTAGGATTATTAGGGTTTGGCAATATACCTAGACTGGTTACAAATAGGCTTAATGGATTTGGATGTAAAATGATTGCATATGATCCATTTGTAAATCCTAAGGTAGCAGAGGACTATGGAGTGGAATTGGTAGGATTGGATGATGTATATCAAAATGCGGACTATATATCTTGTCATTTACCATTAAATAAAAGCACAGAGAGAATGATAAACAAAGATGCATTTGTTAAGATGAAAAATGGAGTAACTATTATCAATACAGGGAGAGGCATGATAATTGATGAAGAAGCATTAATTGAAGCATTGGATTCTAAGAAAGTATCATATGCTGCCTTAGATGTATTAGCTGATGAGTATCCTGATGTGAAAAAAAATAAGCTTGTAGGTAGAGAAAATGTCATTTTAACACCTCATATTGCATATTATTCTCAATCATCTGTGCGTGATATGAGATTACAATCAGCAGAAAATGTGTTGTATTACTTAAGAGGTGAGTATGATAAATGCAATATTGTTAATGGAGTAATGAAATAAGCTTTTGTAGGATTTTAAAACTTGGAGGTGTTTAGTACTAATGTTTAAATATATTGCAAAAAGGATATTGACTCTTATACCTATATTAATAGGTGTTATGTTTCTTATATTTACGATTATGGAATTTGCCCCTGGTGATCCGGTAGTAAAGATTTTAGGCATAGAAGCCACGCCAGAAGCAAGGGCTCAATTAACAGAACAACTGGGGCTAGACAGGCCATTCTTGGAGAGATTTGTTAGTTATCTATATAAAGTTATAGTACAATTAGACTTTGGAATATCATGGAGAACAAAAAACCCTGTATTTGATGATATTTTACCAAGAATACCTGTTAGCATGACACTTGCTTCGTTTGCAATAGTTTATGCAACACTAGTTGGAATTCCACTAGGTGTATTATCAGCGGTAAAACAATATTCAATCACTGATAGTATATTAAGGGTTGTTTCTACTGTCATGGTTGCAGTTCCAGTTTTCCTGTTATCAATGCTTTTGATATTGATTTTTGCATTAAAACTTGGTTTGTTGCCTTCTGGAGGAATTCAATCGTATAAGAGTTATATTTTACCTGTAATAGCATGTGGAGGTTTATATTCATGTACAATTTTAAGAATAACACGTTCTACAATGCTGGAAGAAATAAGGCAGGATTATATAAGGACTGCAAGGGCAAAGGGAGTACCAGATAGGGTAATTACTTATAAACATGCTTTGAAAAACGCTTTACTACCAGTTATTACAACAATTGGGCAAAACTATGGCGCGATCCTTGGCGGCTCAGTTGTAGTTGAAAGCGTATTCTCAGTACCTGGAATAGGGTCGTTAATTATTTTAAGTATAAAATCAAAAGACACACCAACTGTTATAGCAGGCGTTGTTTTGATGGCTATATTTTTTGCAACAACAATGCTTATCGTTGATTTGTTATATGCATTCATTGACCCTCGAATAAAAGCAAAATATGCAAGGGTAAATTAGGAGGAAATATGATAAAAGATAATATAGTCAATGGTAAAACTGGAAAAGAAGTGAAAAACCATCGCAGAACTATGATGAAAAATAGCCGCTTGTTTGAAATCTGGAATAGGATGAAGAGAGATAAAAGCAGTGTTATTAGTCTGTTATTCATCAGTTTGCTCTTTTTCATAGCAATACTTGCCAATTTCCTGGTTGATGAAAGTTTGGTTACAACACAGAATATCGCTGAACGAATTCAAGGCCCTTCTTCAGAACATTGGTTTGGCACTGACCTTTATGGGCGTGATATTTTTGCTAGAGTTGTGTATGGTTCGAGAATTTCATTGAGCATAGGTATCTTAACTACGATTTTTGCAACAACAATAGGTGCCATTTTGGGCTCTTTTGCTGCATATTTTGGAGGAAGGATAGATGATATAATTATGCGAATTACAGATGTATTCATAGCTATTCCCGAGCAGTTAATGGCAATGGTTGTTGTTGCTGCAGTTGGAGCTACTCCAATAAGTGTTATTGCAGCATTGAGTGTTGTAGTTATACCTAATAGGTGTCGTTTGGTTCGCTCTACAGTATTAGGCATAGTTGATACAGAGTACGTAGAGGCTGCACGAGCGTGTGGAATGAGTGATGTAGGTATAATTTTTAAGGAGATAATGCCAAATACTCTTGGTCCTATAATTGTTGTTTCAACACAGGGTGTAGCAAGTTTAATACTCACCGTCTCTAGCTTGAGCTATTTAGGAGTTGGTATACAACCGCCTACTCCAGAGTGGGGTTCTATTATCTTTGAGGCAAGAGAATTTTTGCGTATTGCACCATATATGGTTCTTCTTCCGGGATCAGTCATTGTATTAACTGCACTTGCTTTTAATTTGGTTGGTGATGGGTTGAGAGATGCATTAGATCCAAGACTAAAAGACTGATAATATAGATTAAATTAAGGAGACAATTATATGAGTGAAGATTTGCTGAGGGTAGAAAACCTCGAAGTAATATATAAATCATCAGGGGAGATAGTACAAGCGGTCAATGGAATAAGTTTTAATTTAAATAAGGGAGAAACATTAGGAATTGTCGGAGAGACAGGGGCAGGAAAAACTACTACTGCTTTAGCAATTTTAAGATTGCTTCCTGAGAGGACAGGAAAGGTTCTGTCAGGAGTTATAAATTTTGATGGTAAAGATCTTTTGGATCTATCTGATGAAAAAATGCGTTTAACAATCAGAGGAGAACGAATTGCGATGATTTTTCAAGATCCAATGACAGCACTGAATCCGGTTATGTCAGTTGGTGATCAGATAGAAGAAGCAATACGTTATCATTCTGATATACTAGATAAGATTGAAATTGATAAGAGAGTAGATAATGTTCTTGAGATGGTTGGAATTTCACCTTCTCGAAAGCATGAATATCCCCATCAGTTTTCAGGGGGTATGAAACAGCGTGTAGTTATAGCTATTGCACTATCCTGTGAACCGGATTTGTTGATTGCTGATGAACCAACTACTGCATTAGATGTGACTATTCAAGCACAGGTTCTTGCAATGATGGGTGATTTGCGAGATAGACTTGGGACTGCAATGATTTTAATAACACATGATCTTGGAGTTGTGTCACAGATATGTGATAAAGTTGCTGTAATGTATGCTGGAGAGCTTATAGAAACAGGCACCCTTGAAGATATTTTTGTTGGCAAAGAGCACCACCCCTATACGGTAGGACTTTTTGGTGCTATTCCAAATTTAGAAGAAGAATCTAAACGACTTTCTCCAATTGTTGGGCTTATGCCAGACCCCACAAAACTCCCTGCTGGCTGTAATTTTCAAGACCGTTGTCCGCATGTTATGGATATATGTATAAACAATAACCCTAAACCATATGTAAATGGTACACATAGTATTGCTTGTCACCTGTTTACGGGAAAAAATCCGATGGAGGAGATAAATTATGAGCAAAATAAATAATGATGTACCTGTTTTAGAAATAAAGAATCTTAAAAAGTATTTTAACGTTGGTGAAAAAAGCAAACTTCATGCCGTTGACAATATAACTGCTAGTATTGCAAGGGGAAATACGTTGGGTGTAGTTGGTGAGTCTGGATGCGGTAAAACAACATTGGGGCGAACGATTTTAAAGCTGACAGAACCAACGGATGGGGAGATTTTGTTTGAAGGTAAGGATATAGCTAAGTTTAACCATAATCAAATGAGACCTTTTCGGAAGTCCATGCAGATAATTTTTCAAGATCCATATTCAAGTTTAAATCCACGTAAGTCAGTGTACGATACTATAGCTACGCCATTAAGAGTAAATAAAACGTATAATAATAAAAATAAAATGGAAAAACGTGTTAAATCAATTATGGATACATGTGGGTTACCTTCAAGACTTTTAAATTCATATCCGCATGAATTGGACGGTGGTAGGCGACAACGTATATGTATAGCCCGTGCCCTAGTTCTCGGTCCAAAATTTATAGTTTGCGATGAGCCTGTATCAGCACTAGATGTTTCAATTCAAGCACAGATATTAAATTTATTAATGGATTTACAGGATGAAATGGGGTTAACTTATATGTTTATAACTCATGATTTATCAGTGGTTAAACATATATCAACTGAAATCATAGTAATGTATTTGGGTGTATGTGTAGAAAAGGCATCTTCAGCTGAAATGTTTAAAAATCCTATACACCCATATACACGTGCATTGCTTTCTGCAATACCGATCCCAAACATTTCTTCTCGTAATAAAAAAACGGAATTAGTGCGAGGTGAATTGACAAGTCCTATTGATCCGCAACCCGGATGCCGATTTTCATCAAGATGTGAATACAAAAATGATTATTGTATTCAGAAAGAGATTGAATTACGCGAAGTTTTACCTAATCACTTTGTGGCATGCCCATATATGGAAAAAAAGATTCAACTTTAAATTAATTGCAATAAAAATGTTTGCATATAAAAAAGGAGAGAAATTATGAAAATTAAAAGAATTTTATCTTTATTATTGTCTGTAGTGATGATTATATCGGTAATTACAGGATGTAGTGGTGCAACAACGGGAGGCTCAAATGAACCAAGTAGCACAGGTTCGCAGGAGACGCCAGTAGTAATTTACGTAGCGTGGATCTTTAACACATTAAATAGGTATGATACGATTGCTTATTCTGATAATTATGTATTTAATCAGGTATACGAAACTCTTGCAACAATAGATGATAATGGTAATACAGTACCCTGTTTAGCAAAATCATGGGATATAAGTCCTGATGGATTAGAGTATACTATGTATCTTGTTGAAGATGCTAAGTTTCAAAACGGTGAAATACTTAAAGCATCGGATGTTGTATTTACCTATGAATATGCAAAAGGTTATGCAGCACAAAATGCATTTTATTCAATGGTGAAAAGTACTGAAGCTTTAGATGACTATACTGTTAAATTTACACTGGATGCACCAACGCCTCTATTTCTTGGTCACACACAGCAAATGCCAATTTTAAATGAAAAATTTGTTGTTGAAAATAACAATGATATTTCAAAGGTTGCATGTGGAACTGGACCATATAAGGTTGTGACTTTTGATCCTGCTGTTAAGGTTATGCTTACACGTTATGATGAATACAGACTTGGACCTGCAAATATTAAAGATGTGGAGCTTCGTTATGTAAGTGATGGATCATCTGCTGTTGTATCACTTGAGTCTGGTGATCTTGATTTTATGTCAGTACCTCCGATTATGGCTGCACCATTTATGGATAATAATAAGTTTACAACCCAAACAACTTTGCCGTTTTATACATCAGTTATAGCTATGAACGTTAATAAGGAACCATTTGACAATAAGCTTGTACGACAGGCGTTTTCATATGCTTGCGACAGACAGAGTATTATAGATGTTGCGTTTGAAGGATTTGGAACTGAAGCTAGGCTTCAAGCTTATACTAATAGCTTTGGTGTAGATTTTACTGATGCAACAGATTTTTCTTATAACCCTAAAAAGGCTAAGGAAGTGCTGGCAGAAGCAGGTTATCCAAATGGTATGAATCTTACTGAGGAATTTGGAGTATATTTTGAGACTATTCCTGGTACATTCCATGAAAAGGTTGCTCAGGTATATCAAAAAAATCTTGCCGATATAGGTGTTGCAGTTGAATTACAGAACACTCAATCTCCTGATGAAGATGTTGTAAGCGGGAATTATGCAATGATGACTCAAGGTGCCACATATCGTACGGATTTCTCTTATAACGTAGTTAATTATGGTACTGGCGGCATAGGCGGGCGTAACTACTCTCAAATGAGTGAACCTTTTGTAGATGAAATGTTTATAAAAGGAGCTTTTGAAACTGAACCTGAAAAGAGAAAAGCAATATACAAAGAATTGATTGAGTATATTATTGATTATTGTCCAGGCGTACCTACTTTCCACAAACAGGAAATATATGTTTGGACAAATGATTTAAATGCAGAGGTACATGATTCGGGATCGTTTCCATTCTTTGTATATGAATGGAGCTGGAAATAGGCAAAGTATTTAATAAGTTTTAGATTTGCTTATTAGTAAACGTTTATAAAATGTTAAAAGGGGACACGCCTTATAAAAGGTAAGTCCCCATACCATTTTTTCTTTATCCCTTGAATGTTAAAAGGACTTTTTCAAAATACGGAACGAAGCCTAATTTTTTATATATAGAAGTCGCTTCCGGACTTGAGCCTAATATAACAGTTTCTATATTCTGTTCTTTTAATTGTTTTAACGCATCCGCACAGACAGCAGTACCTGCGCCTTGCCTCCTATATTCTTCGAGGGTTGATACAAATTCCAAGGAAGCAGTATCTTATTCGTTCATTTCATCTTCGCTTAGTTTATTCTCAATAGTTTGCTGTTTTTTCTTGTTTATAGCTATTACAGCCGAACGAACTAGAAAGAAGAAAATAACAAAACTTACAAAGTATGATGTCAAATAATTGATATCATTTGTACCGCTTAGAAATGCAAAAAGAATTACCGAAGCTACACCTGATACAATTGTGTTTATTAATAATTTTTTCTTACCATCGCCTTTGGGACTCCAAATATCAATTCCTTCTTTAAAATGGCGAACTGCAATATATAAGCCGCACCCTATTAAGGCAAAAAATTCAACTACATATTGTTTAAATGGAGCTTTCATAAAAAACTGTTGTACAATAATAGAAATCATTAACACCCATACAAGCCATCCATATGCTTCGCTTTGAATTTTCCTTCTTACTAAAAGTATTCTTTCATCTTGAATTTTATTATTTTTCATATGGCTCCTCCCAAAATAAATCATTTAATGTCTTGTTTAATGCTTTGCAGATTGCTATACAAAGATTTAGTGTAGGGTTATAATCACCGGCTTCAATAAGTCCTATTGTCTGTCTTGTTACACCAACTGATTTTGCTAAATCTTCTTGTTTCATATCGCATTCAATACGAGCAATTTTCATTCGCTTATTTTTCATACAACCCCTCCATATATTGCATATTATAATTTATATATAACATAATGTCAAGTATATATTGCATTACATCTTAAAATATTGGCAATCTATCTTTCAAATTATTCAGATAAACCCTTAGCCTCATGAATAAGTTTTTTTATGTAAATAATTTAGTTAAATAATTTACATAATTTTTAAACTGCTCAAGCAGTTTTTTTGTTGACTTAACAGTACAAAAATTATATAATGAAAAACGAACATACGTTTAGAACAAAGGAGATGCCCGATGGGTGAATTTAAAATAAAATCCGAATTCAAACCAACCGGCGACCAGCCGGCAGCTATAGAAAAAATATATGAAGGATTGAAGAAAAATTATAAATATCAAACACTTCTTGGAGTTACCGGTTCCGGAAAAACATTCACGATGGCAAATATAATTGAAAAGGTACAGAAACCTACCCTAATTTTGGCTCATAACAAAACACTGGCAGCCCAGCTATGCTCGGAGTTTAAGGAGTTTTTCCCTGATAATGCGGTGGAGTACTTTGTAAGCTATTATGATTATTATCAGCCGGAGGCATATGTGCCAAGCAGTGATACATTCATAGAAAAGGATGCATCGATCAATGATGAAATAGATAAGTTGAGACACTCTGCGACTGCGGCACTTTTTGAAAGAAAGGATGTTGTGATAGTAGCAAGTGTTTCCTGTATTTATGGGTTAGGAAGTCCTATAGATTATGAAAATCTTGTTATCTCCCTCAGACCGGGAATGAATAAAGATAGAGATGAAGTAATCAAAAAACTTGTGGAAATTCAATATAAAAGAAATGATATAGCATTTACGAGAGGAACATTCAGAGTAAGGGGAGATACGATAGAAATATTTCCTGCTTCATCTTCCGAAAATGCCATAAGGGTTGAATTTTTCGGAGATGAAATTGACAGAATAACTGAAATTAACACTGTAACGGGAGAAATGTTGGGCAGAAGAAATCACATTTCAATATTTCCCGCAACACATTATGCTACTACGGAAGAGAATGTGAACAGAGCAGTTGAAAGTATAAAGGTTGAGCTTGAAGAAAGATTGAAATATTTTGAGAGTACAAATAAATTGTTGGAAATGCAAAGATTGGAGCAAAGAACAAACTATGATGTTGAGATGCTCCAGGAAATGGGGTACTGCAACGGAATTGAAAATTATTCAAGGCACATAAACAACTTGCAGGCGGGAATAAGACCATATACATTGCTTGATTATTTTCCAAAGGATTTTTTAATGATAATAGATGAATCTCACGTATCAATTCCTCAGGTAAGAGGCATGTACAACGGAGACAGGGCAAGAAAAACAACATTGGTGGACTACGGCTTCAGACTGCCTTCGGCTCTTGACAACAGACCGCTGAAGTTTGATGAATTTGAAAATATAATAAATCAGGTTGTATTTGTAAGCGCAACTCCGGGTCCCTATGAGGCGGAGCATTCCCAAAATGTGGTTGAGCAGATTATTCGCCCTACAGGACTTATAGACCCTCCCATATATGTGAGACCTGTTCAAAACCAAATAGATGATTTAATAAATGAAATAAATAAATCAACCCAAAAGAATCAAAGAGTATTAGTTACCACTTTGACTAAGAAAATGGCTGAAGATTTAACCGCTTACTTTAAAAGCACAGGGATTAAAGTTAGATATCTTCATTCCGATATAGATACATTGGAGAGAATGGAAATAATCAGAGACCTTCGTATGGGTAAATTCGATGTGCTCGTTGGAATAAACCTGTTAAGGGAAGGTCTGGATTTGCCGGAGGTATCCTTGGTGGCAATACTTGATGCCGATAAGGAAGGATTCCTGCGCTCGGAAACATCTCTTATACAGACGGTGGGAAGAGCGGCACGAAATGTTGACGGAAGAGTTATTATGTATGCTGATAAAATAACCGGCTCAATGGAAAGGGCAATAAAGGAAACAAACAGAAGACGGGAGATTCAAGATAAATACAACAAAGAAAACAACATCACTCCTAAGTCGATAATCAAGGGAGTGCGTGCAATAATAGAAGCTACCAAGGCAGCAGAGGAAGAAACCGAATATAAATCAAAGGGTAAGAAAATTGATATTGCAGAATATATTATAGAATTGGAAAAAGAAATGCGAAAAGCTGCAGAAAACTTAGAGTTTGAAAAAGCAGCACATTACAGAGATGAAATTAAGGATTTGAAAAAGAAATTTCAGTAATCAAATCCGGGGACAGATTTCAGAAAGGAAAAATAATGGACAAAATTATAATTAAAGGAGCAAAGGAAAACAATCTTAAGAATATAAATGTCGAACTTCCGAGAGATAAATTTATAGTTTTTACGGGAGTCAGCGGTTCCGGAAAAACATCCCTTGCTTTTGATACCATATATGCCGAAGGACAAAGACGTTATGTTGAAAGTCTGTCCTCATATGCAAGAATGTTTTTGGGACAGATGGATAAAGCGGATGTGGAG
>ENA-UOOI01002584-UOOI01002584.1-fermentation-metagenome-genome-assembly--contig:-NODE-2584-length-15411-cov-33.399648_pt1 | contig 15411 bp, 15 predicted proteins | sample MGYA00245779_ERZ724027 | MGnify/ENA primary metagenome ERZ724027 (study PRJEB28704, sample SAMN03018318) | fermentation metagenome | biome: anthropogenic terrestrial biome; feature: soil... | reverse complement strand
CTGCCTGATTCATTTCCCGGAGCCCTGAAATTGCGAACTTCCCTTGACACTATCGTTGGTACCTTTCACTCACCCCAACGACATTGTAGATTATTGAGTAATGATATTTTGCATTCTATGCGACTTTCGCGTATATCTGCATAGAGAGGTATCGAAAACTATTCGACAAAGTCACAGACGTGATCGGGAAACTGCAGCGGGTTCAGCAGGGAACCGAGGAACTGTACATAAAAGACGGGAAAGCTCCGCTTGCCACGCTGCCACCCAAACGGGAAAATTGCGTCCGAAAAAAGCGGTTCACCCCGCGTGGGCGAACCGTAAACGGCCGAATGAAACGCTTTTCTTCCCGCTGAAAACTCAAATTACAAAGTTCCGAATATACCGGCGGCTCAGCTCAAGCGAATCAAGCACCACTTTCTCGGAACCCTCGAACGCCCTGTCTTCAATCTCAATGCACACATTGCCGTTGTAGCCGACGTCGGTAAGGGCCGAGAAAAAGCGGCCCCAGTTCACGTCGCCAAGACCCGGCAGCTTCGGAGACATATACTGAAGCGGGGTCGCCATAATGCCCACGTCGTCGAGTCTGTCGCGGTGGATTTTGATATCTTTGCAGTGCACATGGAAAATGCGGTCCCGGAACTCATAGACCGGCTTGATATAATCCATCTGCTGCCACACAAAATGCGAAGGGTCGAAGGCAAGGCCGAAATTTCTACTTGGGATCGCCTCAAACATCCTTCTCCAGACGGCCGGCGAGGTTGCGAGGTTCTGGCCGCCGGGCCATTCGTCATCGGTAAAAAGCATGGGGCAGTTCTCAATTGCAATTCTTACACCGCTGCGCTCCGCGAACTCGATAATCGGCTTCCAGACGCGTTCAAAAATGGGAAAGTTCTCTTCCACGCTCAGGCTGCTCACACGACCAATAAACGAGGTCACCGTGCGGACGCCGAGCTTCTCCGCCGCGGCGATCACTTTTTTCAGATGCTCGATAAAATAGGCCCTTTTCACCGGGTCGGGATCCAGCATGTTCGGGTAATAGGCCAGCGCCGCGATCTCGACGCCTGTTTCACGGCAAAGCTTTTTGACCGCTTCCGCTTTTTCCGAACCAAAGCTTTCAACGTCGATATGCGTAACACCCGCATACCGACGTTCGGCCTTCCCGCCCGGCCAGCAGGCGGCTTCCACACATTCAAAGCCGTGGCTGCCGGCATAGTCTATAACGTCCCGAAAAGAAAAATCCTTCAAAATAGCGCTGACAAACCCAAGTTTCACAAGAATCTCCTCCCTGCGGCGGCCGGCGTGAGGACCGGCAAAGCCCGGCGCGGACTTCGGCCAGTCGCGGCCGACCACCAATGCTTCTGTTAAAATCCGACGAACGGTTAGACCTCCACCCACTGCTGCTTTTCATTGCTTTCGAAAATCCGGTCGCAGAGGATCATCTCATGCAGGCCGTCCTCAAAGGTCGCGTAATCATAATCGCCTTCCGGCTTTTCGATGCTCGCATAGACCTGCCGGAAGCATTGTTTGAACGCGTCGGCAAACCCTTCCAGATGGCCGAACGGATAGGCCACCAGCGGGATGGTCTTCGGGTGCACGGTTGCGAAGCCTTTTTCCAAGACCTCGTTGTAGCTGTCTCGGTTGCCGATGACCAGACGGTTGCAATTCTCGCTGTTCCATTCGGCGGATTTTTTATACCCGCCGACGACCAGGTCGATCGCGACGGATTTTCCGGCAATCACCTGCGAGAAGAAAGCGCTGCCCTTCGCCCCGTTGGAAAACCGGAACATGACGCTGGCGTTATCTTCAGTATTGATCGGAATATTCTCGTAATCCTCTTCCCGGAATTTTTCAGTTGAAAACGCGAGCACGTTTTTCTTCGGCTTTTTCCGTATTTTGTAGATCGTTGAAAAGTCGGCGCAGACCGCGGTGATCTTTTTTCCGCTCACAAATTCGGCCAAGTCCATCCAGTGGGAACCGATATCCGCAACGACCCGGGTGTTCCCGGATTCCGCCGCGTTCAGCCGCCAGCTGTAATCCGTCGGGAACAGCAGCCAGTCCTGCATGTACGAGCCGCTGAGCGAAAAGACGTCGCCCAGCTCGCCGTCCGCGATGATGTTCTTCAGGTGATTGGTCATGGGATAAAAGCGGTTGTGAAAATTGACCGCGGCGACAAGCCCCTTTTCCTTTGCTTTTTTCACCAGCTCCTCCGCCTGCCGGATGGAAGTGGTCATCGGTTTTTCGCAGATGACGTTCACTCCGTGGTCCAGCGCATACATGGCGATCTCAAAATGCGTATTGTTCGGCGTGCAGATGTGGACGGCATCCAGATGCATTGTGTCGATCATTTCCCGATAATCGGTGAAAGACCGGGAAATATTCAGCTGCCGCGCGCTGCTCTCCGCGCTGAACTTATCGGTCAGCGCGACGATCTCTACATTCCCGAGCCTGCGCAGGGTTTCCACATGAATCCGCCCCACAAAACCCGTTCCAACAATCCCCGTCCGAAAAACTTTCATTTTTGATACACCTTCCCATTCTGAATTTTTTTATAGGATTTTCCTGCTGAAAATATCACGCGATGCCCCACCGGTACTTTGCCACCGCGTCCCGAAAGCACGTGCCGCCCGCGAAAATGCCGGAAGAGCCCGGCACAAAAATATTGGTTCCCGCCGTCTTCATCTTTTCGGCGTTCTCGAAACTGACGTTGCCGTCGGCCTCAATTTCGGCGCCGGGATAGCCTTTGACGTCAAGAAAGGACCGGCACTCCGCGATCTTCCCGATCATTTGTGGGACCAGCCTCTGGCCGGCGAATCCTGGGTTCACCGCCATAATCAGAACCATGTCGAGATCCGGAAGCACATTCTCGATGGCGGAAAGGGAAGTGGCCGGATTCAGAGCCGCGGCCGCCTTCGCCCCGTACCGCCGGACCATGCCGAGGACCCGCTGCAAATGCTTGGTGGATTCGACATGCACGGAAACATACTTCCCGGGCCGGGGATGAAAGAGTTCCAGAAAATTTTCGGGCCGCTCGACCATGAGATGGATGTCCAAGGGAATATCGGTCGCTTTCCGGAGAGCGGCGCAGAAATCGGGCCCGAAGGTCAGGTTCGGCACAAAACTGCCATCCATAATGTCGACGTGATCAGGTCGATCGACGCGGCCTCGAGGTCTTTTACCACCTCCGAAAAATGCATCATGTCGCCGCACATGATTGACGCCGATATTTTGCTTTTCAATACGGAATTCAATGAACTCATCTCCGAAACCTTTCACGCGGATTTATCATTTTTCCCCGAGCGGCATCAGCCGTTCTAGGCTCGACGCGGGGTAGGTGCAGGTGCCGATGGGGTTGGGCGTTTTCGAATACGGGCCGTGAAAATCCGTTCCCCCGGTCAGGAGAAGGCCGTAGCGGTTTGCGATCTGCACAATTTCGGACCGGGCGTCCGGGGTATTCCTCGGGTAGTTGTACTCCGCGCCCTGAATCCGGTCTTCCCGGGCCAGCCGTTCCAGCAGGCCGATGGAATCGAACTGGCCCGGATGCGCCATGACCGCGACGCCTCCGGCTTCCCTGATTTTATCGAGCGCCTCCGATACGTCGGGATATTTGCTCGGGACATAGCAGGTGCCTTTGGAAGAGAGCAGCCGGTCCATCAGTGGGCCGATCGCGGTATTGGTGTAACCAAGGTCCGCCAGTGCCTGCATGATATGCGATTCGTAGATTGATTGGTTGCGTCTGCTGTAACGTTCGATATGTTCCGCGGTCACCGGGTAAAGCTTCTGTACTTTCAGGATCATGGCCCTTTTCTGGGCGGTACGGTTTTTCAGGGTGACATCCAGAAACTTTCCGAGAATGTCCGCCGGGCGGGATAATAGCAGAGCAGATGAACCGGCCTTCCGGTTCCGTAGTCCCGGGTGGTAATCTCCGCTCCGGGAATGACCCGGAGGTCCGCCTTTTTCCCCGCCTCGGCGGCCGACCGTACCCCGGCCATCGTGTCATGGTCGGTAATGGCAATCGCGTCCAGCCCCATCCGCTTCGCGTAGAAAAAATGTCTTCCACACTCAGGGAACCGTCGGAAAAAATGCTGTGAATGTGCAAATCGGCGATCATTGGAACGCCCAGCTTTTCTTTGAAAGAGTAAAAAATGACAAAAATCAGGAAAGATGCAGCATGGATTTGAATTTCCGATATTCGCCGTCCGCCGGCATCTGTGGCCGGTACTCCCGGACGGAAAAGGACGCGCGCAGAATTTTCCGCCCTTCTTCGACGTTTTCGACTGCTCCGTTGGCGATAAGCTGGACCATGAGATTTCCGTAAGAAGTCGCTTCGGCCGGGCCCGCCGTGACCGGCTTCCCGCAGATGTCCGCCGTGAGCTGGCACATGAGGCGGTCTTTGGAGCCGCCGCCGATGAGGTTGACGGAAGGGTACGTCCTGCCCGTCATGTGTTCGAGAATTTCGACGGACCAGCGGAATTTCATGGCGAGGCTTTCATAGACGCAGCGGACGACCCCGCCGAGGTCCCGTGGGGCGCTGCCCCAGAGCTTTTTGCAGGCCTGCCGGACTTTTTCCGGCATATCCCCGGGTTCAAAGAACACAGGGTCGTCCACGTCCACCCAGTAAGCGAAAGGCTCGCTTTTCGCCGCCATTTCTTCCAGCTGCGAATAGGTGTACTCCCGGCCCTTTCTGCGGCAGTCCTCGCGAATCTGCTGAATGATCCACGTCCCCATGACGTTCCGGAGCAACCGGTGGTACCCCCGGTATCCCCCCTCGTTCGCGACGTTATATTTCAGGCCGTACCCGCTGATCATCGGCTTTTCGACCTGCACGCCGACAAGCGCCCACGTGCCGCTGCTGATAATCACCGAATCCTTCCCGCCCGCGGAAGCGAGAAACGCGGAAGCCGTGTCGTGCTCACACACGGCGACCACCGGAAAGCCTTTGGTGCCGAGGAACCGGTTGACGCTTCCGTCCGTAACGCCCACCACGGTCCCCGGCATGACGAGCTTTCCGAACAGGGACTCGCTCAGGCCGAAAGTTTTCAGGATTTCGGGGTTCCAGCGGTTTGCTGCAAAGCTGAACATTTGGCTGACGGAAGAAACCGTATATTCCGCCACCGGGTTTCCGGTCAGAAAATAGGTGAGAAGATCGGGGGTGAACAGCATTTTGCAGGCGTTGCGGATCAAATACCCCTGGCCGGCTTCGCACATAGAGGCAAGCTGCATGAGTGTGTTGAAATTCGCGTTCTGGTTACCTGTGAGCGCATAGAGCTTTTCCGGAGGCATCTTCGCGTAGATTCGCTCCTTGTAACGCTCCGTCCGGCTGTCCCGGTAGCACCGCAGCTGTGACAGCAGCTCCCCTTCCCTGCTGACGAACGCAAAGTCATTGGAGAAGCTGTCCACCCCGAACGACTCGATGGAATCGCCGGTCGCTTCCACGGCTTTCCCGATGCCCTGCATGAGATTCCTGTAAATATTGACAATGTCCCAGTATAAACCGTTGCGGATCCGAATCGGGCTGTGCTCGAAGCGATGGATCGTTTCCAGGCGGAGCGTATGTCCGTCGAACTTTCCCAATACCAGTTTCGCCCCGCTGCCGCCCAAATCGAAAGCAAGCATATTCATTGCAAAGACCCCTCATACGGTGCCCCTACGACCGCGGGGCTACGATAAGATTCAGGTTGGACCTGTCCAGAAAATCCATTTTGTCGACTGCCGTTTTGCTGTCCGTGATCAAATACTGGACATCCGACATCCTGCACAGGAAAACCTGGCTATTTTTCTGAAATTTCGTGTAGTCGGCCAGCAGGAAAACCTCCGGCGTGCGGTCGATCATCATGCGTTTGGTGTCGATCTCATAGATGCTGGAATCGGCCAGTATATTCTCCCGGCTGATGCCCGCGCAGGAAAGGAACGCCTTGTTCGGGTAATAAATTTCGGCGCTTTTCAGGCTTGAGCCGCCATAAACCGACAGGTTGCTGGGATTGAAGATTCCCCCCAGGCAGATCAGCACATGGTTGGGGCTCGGAGCCGATAGATACTCCAGCAGGACCTTGATGGAGTTTGTGACGATCGTCACATGACATTCCGGAGCAAGATACTTCGGAAGATACATGGTCGTCGAGCTGTTGTCGATGAAGATGGTGTCGCCGTCTTCAATAAACTCCGCGGCTCGCTTGCAGATCTGATTTTTTTCTTGAAACCGCTGAATCCCCCGGATGGCGATCGGATACTCCTGAAAAGCCGACGGCTGATTCCCGAATTTACTGAGGACCGCGCCGCCGTGCGTCCGTTTGACGACCCCTTCTTTTTCCAGCTCCCTTAAATCGCGCCGGATTGTCTCCTGCGATGTGCCGAATTTTTCGGCGAGGGCGCTGACGTCCACCCGTTTGGATGTTTCCAGCAGATTGACGATTTCCGTTTTTCTTTCGATGCTATACATTGATAAGCCATCCCTTCTTAGTTTTTCGGGCCATTCGGAATCCCTTTTACTAAGTAATCATGATAACAAGTCTGATCTGGAGAATCAACGATTTTGTTGGTTTATTTTTGGTTCGTTGGCTTATTTTTCTTAAAAATACAGCATTTTCAGGAAAACGGAACCCAACAGACTTTCAAACATCCGGGATCAGATTAAACTCTTGACAATCGTGCAGAAAGCGTCCGTTTCGATCCGCTCCAGCATGCTGTAGGCCATGTCGAGATTCGGCCCGGAGACCACCACGCCATGCAGCGGCAGAATGACGCCGATCGGCTTTCTCTGCGCAAGCTCGCGGTGCTCTTCAAAGTAACGGTAGACGTTTTGCGAAAGTTCCGGCGTATACGCCTTCGCATACGGAATGCATCCGACATGCCCGCGGCCCATGGTGGCCTCGGTCACGTTGGGAATCTCCCTAGCCTGCGAAACGAACGGCATGCAGTAAAACGGATGCGCATGGATTGTGCTGCCGATTTCCTTGAAATTTTTCAGGATCAGCACATGCATCAGCGCTTCGCGTGAAAGCTTCCCCTCGCCTTCCAGGATGTTCCGGTCATAGTCGATCAGGAGGATATCGGCGGGCGAAAGATTGCAGTGATGGCGTTCGGACATCAGCGACGGGGTGATCAGGATACGGTTGTCGTCCACGCGGACGGCGAAATTCCCGCCCGCTGCATTCGTCAGCCTGCGCTGCCACATGTTTTTCGCAATAATGGTCATTTCTTCTCTTGCTTCTATGTAGGATAAATTACTCATTGAAGAAAACCTCATTTCTCCGCCGGATCCGCCTGTTCAAAACCCGTGCCGGCGGCTGGGCGGATTTTGTTTTTTCCGAACCGTTCATCGAACCTTTTCGACTTTTACGAGGTTGACCAGCTCCTGCGCCCGACGGATGTCGAACCCCACCGAAAGGGGCGATTCCGCGGTCGCGGACGAAATGGCAGAAGCGAATTTCAGATTATCGACCGTCGAAAGGCCTCTGCATATGCCGCAGATCAGGGACGCGAGAAAGGAATCCCCGCAGCCGACCGTGTTGAAAACCGCGACATCCGGCGGCACCGCCCGGTAGATTCCCTCCCCGTTTTTGACAATCGAGCCGCTTTTGCCAAGCGATACCGCAATTACCTCGATGCCGTACCCCGCGAGGGAATCAATCGCCGCGACCACCTCTTCCGTGGTTCCCCTCACGGTTCTCCCACACAGCGCGGAAAGCTCGTCGAGGTTCGGCTTGATCAGATACGGGGAGCAGGAAACGCACTCCCGCAACGTCTCCCCGCTGGTATCCAGGAAAACCTTGAGCTCCTTGTCCTTCAATTCACCGAGGATGCGGTTGTAAACGGATGCCGGGCAATTGGACGCGTCACCCGAGAGGACAAGGATATCGTTCTTCCCGATCTTTTCCCGCATCAAACGGATCACGTCGCGGATGTCCCCGTCGGACAACGGAACGCCCTTTTCCGCGATAACGGTGCAGTCGTGCGTGTTCTCGACCAGCAGATAATTTGTTCTGCTGTTCTGTTGCCCGCGCTCCACGAAACAAACGTCCAGCCCTTCCCGCTTCAAATACTCCACGATTTTTCTGCCGGTCGCGCCATGGGAGATTCCAAAAGCCCGGTTCCCGATCCCCAGCAATTTTAAGTTGATCGAAACATGCGTCCCCTTGCCGCCGATCGTTTCCCGCACGTCCTGAATACGGCTGGTGACATTTTTCCGGATGCGATCCACATAGAATACTTTGTCCACGGCCGGATTCAGTGTCAGCGTATTTACCATTCGGTCTGCTCCTTCCAAACGCCATGATGTTACAAAGAAAACCACAGGAACAGCGCGTTTCTTTTGTTGCGCTTATTTCTGTTTATATTTGTTTGCGTTTGTTTAAATAATAATACGGATTGCAAAAGAAAGCAACCACATTTTCGATAAATTTGGGATTCGGAGACATATTCAGCAATAAATACAATAATATATTGTATTATATGTGCATTATAACAAATATTCTAACAAAATCAAAATCACTATTGCGTTTTTGTTATGCAAATGCTATAATCCATTTAAAGTCAAAAGCAAAAGCAATCAAACAATAACGGTAATAATATTATCCGTGAAACAGGAGGCTGTTGCGATGAAACTCGGTTTTTTTACGGCAAATTTTACAGAAAAGCCTTTGGAAGATGTGGCAAAACTGGTATCAAAATATGGATATGAGGCCCTTGAGATACCTGCCTATGAGGGAAACGGTCAACTTGAAACAAAAGAAGTCATAAAAGGAAATAATGCCCAGCAAATCAGGAAGATGGTGAGCAGCTACGGCCTTTCCATCGCCGCCCTAAGCAACCACGCCGATTCTTTCCTGATTATGGGCCCCAAAGGCAAGGACACGGACTTTATTTTCAAAGGGACGGCGGAAGAAAAGATTAAGCACGGAACGGAAAGCCTGATCCGCACCGCGCAGGCGGCAAACGCCCTAGAAGTCCCCGTCGTAGTCGGATATCCGGGCGTTGAGAACTGGGGCCGCTTTTTCTTTTTCCCCTACGGCCAGGGCTGGGCGGAATACGAGCAGCAGTTTGCCGAGCGGTTTACGCCGATCCTGGACAAATTCCAGGAATATGGGGTCAAATTTGCCATTGAAATCCACCCGAACAGTTTTGTTTATGACATCCATACGGCGGAACGCGCTTTGGAACTCGTAAATTACCATCCCGCCCTCGGCTACAACCTGGACCCGGCCAACCTCGTCTACCTGTGCCTCAGCCCGGAAGTGTTGATCGACCGGCTGAAGGACCGCATTTTCCACGTGCACGCCAAGGACGCCGAGCTGGTCAAACAAAATCTGCCCGTCGGCGGCACGCTGATGCACGGCGACATGGGGAACCTAGACTGCTCCTACCGCTTCCGGATTCCCGGATGGGGCGACGTTAACTGGAAGCACATCATCACCGAGCTTTCCATGGTCGGGTACGACGGCGTCCTGAGCTACGAACACGAGGACGTGACCATGAGCCGCATGGACGGTGTCGAAAAAACGGCCGCTTTCTTAAAGCCGCTTCTGATTAAGGCCCCGTACGAAGGACGCAAGGACAAACTTTTTGGAGAAAAAAATTCCTGAGCACATTCCTGTTTTGAAATCATCCAACCACCAAAATTTATTGATATACACAGGAGGTTCTGAGATATGGGTTACAAGGAGACACTGCTTTCCCCGATAAAAATCGGCAACTTAACGGCGCAAAACAGATTTTTCATCCAGGCGATGGAATGCAACGATCAGGACAAGGACGGCAACCCGTCCGAGCTGACGACAAAACGGTACTGCAACCTTGCGAAAGGCGAAGCGGGGATGATTTCGCTCGAAGCCATCTCCATCACCAGGGAGAGCCGCGCGCGGGATAACCAGCTGATGATTATGAAGGAAAACCTGAAACCCCTCACCCAATTTGTCCGGAAGGTAAAAGAGGCAAACCCGAAAGTCCTGTTCATCTTTCAGCTGACACACTCCGGCGAGCTTTCCAACCCGGCTTTTTCCAGAAGAGTGACGGTGAAACCCCTTCCCGGTTACGGCGGAGAACTGCTTTCCGAAGAGGAAGTGGACAAAATTATCGACGAGTTCGTCCTCGCCGCCAAAATCGCGCATGAGGCCGGAGCCGACGGGATCGACATGAAGCTCTGCCACGGTTATCTCGGTTCGCAAATTCTGCGCCCCTACAACGATCGCAAATGGAAATACGGCGGTTCGTGGGAAAATCGCAGCCGGTTCGCCTTCGACCTGTACGAGCGCATCGAAAAAGAAGTAAACGACAAAAACTTCCTCATCGGTTCCAAAATCTCCGCATGGGAAGGTTTCCCGGGCGGTTTCGGAACGGCAGGTCCAGATTCCCCGATTATCGACCTGACGGAGCCGATCGCCCTGATCAAGGGGCTGGAAGAACGCGGAGCGCAGTACTTCATCGAGTCGCTGGGAAGCCCATCCATAAACCCGAGCCTTCTGCAGGTCGACCGGCATATTCCCTACATATCGTACCTGCACCAGTCTTTCGCGAAAATATTCCGGGAGAACCTGAAACCCGAGACCGTCGTCATCGGCTCCGACTTCTCGGTGTTCCGCAACGGGAAAAACGGCCTGAACGCCGTGACGGAAGAACAAAGCTCGCTGTTCCACTATGGTTCTCAGTGCATTGACCGCGGCGTCGTGGATATGATCGGCCTCGGCCGCCAGTCCTTTGCGGACCCGTTCCTGCCGAAGAAGCTGCGCGAGGGAAAGGAAGACGAGATCCATTACTGCACCGTATGCGACAACTGCCTTGAGCTGCTGATCCAGCAGAGCAGAGTGGGATGCTGCACATACAACAAGTTCTATACCGACGAGCTCGTCAGGACCCGGAAAGAAAAGGGCCGGTTAAAGGTTGCGCATACCTGACCTCAAACCCGGTTCCCGGGCAGCACCACGGCGAAGAACCATTTGTCCACTATAAATATTGAAAAGGCAAAGGAGAGAAGAGTGTATGAAAATCAAAAAGGTTCTGGCGTTCGCACTGGCATCCGTTATGATGACGGCGGTTTTCGCCGGATGCAGCCAACCTGCGGCTTCCTCATCCAACGCGGCTAATACGGTTTCCGGCACATCCCAGACAGGCGGTGCCGCGAAGGGGCCGATCGGCATCGTCGTTCCGTCAGCCGACCACGGCTGGACCGCTGCGCTTGCATATTATTCCCAGCAGAAGTGCAAAGACCTCGGGCTAACCGAAGGTTCCGGCTACAAGCTGTTTACCGCGGCGAACGCCAACGAACAGGCCAGCAAGATCGAGCAGTGTATCACCCTCAATTGTTCGGCCATCGTCCTCGACCCGCTGAACGACCAGGTATCCGTGGCCGCTCAGAAGATCATGGACGCCAAAATCCCCCTCATCGTGTTCGACCGGAAAGTAAACGGCTCCTACACTGCTTACGTGGCCGGCGACAATGCGGGCATGGGCAAGGCGGCCGCCAAGTATCTCGGCGACAAGCTCGGCGGCAAGGGAACCATCGCCGTGATGAACACGCCGAGCGTGGGTTCGGTCAACTCGGACCGCGTGAACGGCTTTAAGGAAGTCATGCAGGCCAGCTACCCGAACATCAAGCTCGTGGACGTGACGGAAAGCGGCTATACGCAGCAGGCCGGTCTGAAGGCCGCGACCGACATGCTGGTGGCCAACAAGCAGATCGACGCCGTATTCTCCACCGACGACGAGCCGTCTCTCGGTATTCTTCAGGCGATCAAGGACGCCAAGAGGACGGACGTCAAATACATTTCCGGCGGCGGCGGAAACCAGGCGTATTTCAACAAAATCAAAGAAGAAACCGGCATCAGCCTCTTTACCGAAACCTACAGCCCTTCGATGATCGGAATTGCGATTGAGGAAGCGCACGATCTCATCAACGGCAAGGAAATCGCCGAAAAGGATAAGACGATTGCGCCTGAATTCGTCAACAAGGACAACGTTTCCAAATACCTCGATTCAAAATCGCCCTACTGACTTCCGAATCACCTTTCTGCAGAAGAAAATGTCTGGAATATGACTTCGGTTATATTCCAGACAACTATTAACAGGAGTGTTGACAATGCCCGATTTCGTTGTTGAAATGAAAGCCATCGAAAAATCATTTAACCGGAACAAAGTTCTTCACCGTGTCGATTTTTCGCTGGAACGAGGTTCGATTCATGCGCTTCTCGGGGAAAACGGCACAGGGAAATCCACCCTGATGAATATATTGGGCGGGATACTTTCCTATGACAAAGGTGAAGTCTTTGTGGAAGGCAAGAAAGTGACGGCAAACAGCCCATCCATATCCAAACGCCTCGGCATTGCGTTCATCCATCAGGAGCTGACGCTTGTCAACGACCTTACGGTCTATGAAAACCTTTTCCTGGGCAGGGAATGCAAAAAAGGCCTTGCTCTCGATAAAAAATCCATGATAAAAGGGTCCGCGGAAGTTCTGAAGCAGATGGATATCGACCTCGACCCCTGCACCTGCGTCGGAGACCTCGACGCTTCCTACAAGCAAATCGTGGAAATCGCGCGGGCGCTGCTGGAAAACGCGAAAGTAATCATCATGGACGAGCCGACGTCGTCCCTTACGGATGTTGAAATCGAACATATTTTCAGGATCATGCGTTCCCTGAAGGAAAAAGGCGTCAGCTTTATTTTTATTTCCCATAAGCTCAACGAGGCCGTGGAAATCTGCGACCATTACACCGTGATGCGCAACGGGCACGTTGTGGCGGACGGCGCCATGGACGGAACCGTTACGGAAAATTTACTGGCGAAGTACATGGTCGGCAAGGAACTGTCAAATGATGATCTGTACCACACGAGGCCAATCGGAGAGACCCTTCTCGAGCTGAAAGAGCTGAGCAGGGAACATGAGTTCACCGGCATTAACATGAAGGTCCGCAAAGGCGAAATCGTCGGGGTGACCGGCCTTTTGGGCGACGGGCGTAGCGAAATTTTTGCCACTGTGTTCGGCTGCAACAAGCACTACAAGGGAGACGTAAAAATCTGCGGCAAGACGGAAAAGATGACTTCCACCGCAAAAGCCCTGTCTTTGGGGATCGCCTATGTACCGAGAAACCGCAAGGAAAACGGCATAATAAAAGATCTTTCCGTAGGATGCAACATATCCATATCCATTCTGGACCGCCTGCGCAAACTGTTTTTCATCGACAGAAAAGAGGAAAGCAGCAACAACAGCAGGTATATCAACGACCTGAACATCAAAGTCAGCGACATCGATAACCTGATCACCTGCCTGTCGGGGGGCAACCAGCAAAAAGTTGTGCTTGCGAAAGCGCTCTCGTCAAACCCGAAAATTATTATTCTGGACAATCCGACACAGGGGGTCGACATCGGCGCCAAGCTTGAAATCTACCGCATTATCATGCGGCTTGCCGAATGCGGGGTAAGTTTTGTGATTCTGTCAAGTGAAGCGCAGGAAATCCTGATGCTTTGCGACCGGATTTACGTTATGTTTCACGGAAAAATAAAAGCGGAATTGAAGCGCGAAGAAGCCAGCGAAGAAAAGATCATGGTGCTTGCAACCGGCGGATCGCTTGAGAAAGCCGCGGACAGCAATTAATCGGAAAGGGCGATTCTTGTGAACGAAAAATTGAAAAGGCTGGACATCAATAAATTCTCCGGTAAAAATTCTGCCCTTATCGCGGTAATTTTACTCATTATCCTATCCATTATCCTGAAGGGCAGCACTTTCTTATCCTACTCCAACGTGATCAATATCCTTCTGAACAACTCCATCATCGGCATCATTTCCCTTGGCATGACGCTCATCATCATCACGGGGGAAATCGACCTTTCTGTCGGCGCCCAACTTGCATTGACAGGGTTGATCTCCATCTCGGTGGCCAACAACACCGGGAACGTTTTTCTGGGCGTTATTCTGTGTTGTCTTCTCTCCGTTATCCTCGGCATCTGCACCGGCGGCTTGGTTTCCAAATTCGGCATTCCTTCTTTTATCGTCACGCTCGGCACGATGTCGATCTTCCGCTCCATTGCCGAATATATGTACAACGGAGGCGGGCTGACCGTAAAAGGCGACGCGCTGTCCCCCTATATTGCAATTTCCAACACGAATCTGTTCGGCGTGTTGCCTCTGCCGATCCTCTACTGGATCGTTCTGAGCATTATCATTTACCTTTTTACCTCAAAAACCGCGACGGGGCGCCATATCTACGCCGTTGGCAGCAACGAGAAGGCAAGCCTTCTCTCGAGCATCAAGGTAAGCCGCGTAAAAATAGTGGCTTTCGGCGTTTCCGGGCTCATGGTCGCCCTTGCGGCGATTATTGAAAGCGCCCGCCTCGGCAGCATGGATTCCGCCACGTCCGGTTCCTCCTATGAGATGGATGCGATCGCGGCGGTCGTCATCGGCGGCACGAGTATGTCCGGCGGCCACGGAAGCATTATGGGGACTTTCTTCGGCACGCTGATCATCGGCATCATCAATAATATGATGAATCTGCTGGGCGTACCCCCGTTCCTACAGGGAGCGGTGAAAGGTGCCATCATCATCGGAGCCGTCCTTTTCCAGAAACGCCTTGACAGAAAATCCGTGTGACGGAGCCGATATGCTTCTAAAAATACTTTGTTAAAAAATGTGTTGTTTTCGATTACAGATCCGGAAAGACGGCTACACAACCTTTGTCGGCTTCCGCTTTGCCATTTCAGTTGGGTCTTCAGCAATTTCCCAATCGCCGCTTGATTCAATAAAGTCTGTAGCCTCACCGTTTTCAAGTGTCTGTGATATTTTGCCTTTGTTTACCCAAGCAAGATTGGACGTAAACCCCTCGTCGTCGATAATCCCTTCGTATTCAGGTTTTTCAACATAACAAGGCCAGCAGTAGTATCTGCCGTGGGTGAAGCCGGCGGGCCCGCCAGTTGATTTTCCCACATATTTTACGACAGACCAATTTTCTTTTATATTGCGCTTCTTGATGTTGTCCTTGTACTCAAGAATCTTTTTTCCAAGCTCACTTAGCTTGCCTCCGGCAGTCCCATACAAGGAAACATATTTGTCGAGCTGGCATAAAACACTTCGTAGTTGTTATAGCAATACGGGATGACAGATTCGCCTTCTGGGAGCATTCCCCGGATTTGGTCCTCCATTTCACTGGAATAGCTGAAGACCTCTCCGCCATTTTACCGGCAAAAGGGAGCAGGTTATACTTTTCGTGTGCCTTTGGGATGTATGGCATAGGACGCTCCTTTCGGAACACCGCGTCTATCTTTCCAGGTCATGCTGCCGTTTTCGCTTCCACTGTTCGAGCAGCTTGTAGATGGTTTCCTCCATCTGCTTCGGCGTGTAGCTTTTCGGAAAATACTTTTTCAGCCGGTCGCCATGCAGCGTGATTTTTTCGACTTCCTGTTTTTCCTCCGTCATAATGGCGTCCATCA